>PVBE010152885.1_pt1 | contig 43524 bp, 42 predicted proteins | sample 1631181 | NCBI WGS metagenome assembly PVBE01 (sample SAMN08397723, study PRJNA350692) | Marine metagenome, whole genome shotgun sequencing project. | isolation source: water | place: Pacific Ocean | collected 2012-04
ATTTTAGCCAATTATATCATATGGTTACAAAGATTCCCGCCTCTTTTTGCTCTGTTCCGCCGCATAATGTGGGTTAGTATTATAATCCTTCGAAAATACAGCTTTTCCGGCTCAAGGAGGGAGCCTCGCTCCTAACCAGCACAAAGCTCTCGTCCGGAAAAAGCCAGCGGCCCGCCAACCGAAAAAACCACCAAAAAAAATTGTTTCCGAGTTGGCTTTCATGAGTGAAAAGCGCACGCCATTTTTTCCGCCGAACAGATTGGACATCGATTCGGGTTGTGATTTCCTCATCCGGCGTTCCGAATTTCGTCTCGTCGAACTTCGGGTCGTCCAGCGGAGTTTTCCTCCCCAGGCGGCGCATCCAGCGCCAGGAGCGAAGCATCCGCGAGCGGGCCCATGCCGTGTGGTAGATCTTCTTCACCCACCAGGGAGAGAGACCGGCGAGCCGCGAGGGATCGGCGGCGGCATCGGCGCTCTCCTCCGGCCGGAGAGAGAGGCCGTTCACCTGGCCCCGGTCGTCGTTTGTGCAGGTGATCAGAACGGTGGTGTGACCCGCCTCGGCGCAGCGGATGATCAAGCCGCCCGTACCGCTGCATTCGTCATCCGGATGGGCGTGAACCAATAGAAGGGTGAACCGGCGGGAGGAACTCCCGGAATTGAGAGTAGGCATCGCGCACCCCTGCAGCTGAAGCTCAATCCGAAAAAAGAAAAGCCGCCGGCCCACGGCCGGCGGCTTCCCGATCAAGCCTCGTTAATTTTTGTGGATCCAGGTGTCCCCGCTGGCGAGAAGATCATCGACACTCCCCACGCCTTTCTCCTTGGCGGATGCGACCTGCTCGCCTACCATCCGCTCATAGGGCGGGCGATCGATATTACGGAAAATCCCCAGGGGCAGCGGTCCGCCGTCGGCCTCCATGCGGCTGAGCATATGAACATAAGCCCCTTCCTCGTCGTCCACCCGGTGGACGGTCAGATCCTGATCATCCGAGGCGACAACATCGGTCTTGAAATCGTGCAACTTCACCCCTTTCCGGTCGTCCTCGGAGCCGAAAACGAGGGGCTGCCCGTCTTCAAGGTAGAGCACGTTTTGCTCCTTGAGCCCTTTTTCGGTGTATTGGTGCCACGCCCCATCGTTGAAAACGATGCAGTTCTGCATAATTTCGACAAAGGCCGTTCCCTCGTGCCTGGCGGCCGCGTCGAGGACCTCCGCCATGTGCTTCTGGTCCCGGTCCACCGCCCGAGCGATAAAGGAACACTCCGCGCCGACGGCGAGCGAAATCGGGTGGAGGGGATAATCGATCGAACCCACCGGCGTGGATTTCGTCTTCGAGCCGACCAGCGAGGTGGGCGAGTACTGTCCCTTGGTGAGACCGTAAATTCTGTTATTGAAGAGAAGAATTTTGATTCCGATGTTCCGGCGCATGGCGTGAATCAAATGGTTTCCGCCGATGCTCAGTGCGTCGCCGTCCCCCGAAATCACCCAAACGGAAAGATCGGGTTGGGTGACCTTGATCCCCGTCGCGAACCCCGGCGCCCGGCCGTGAATGGTATGAAAACCGAAGGTGTTCATATAGTAGGGGAACCGGGCAGCGCAGCCGATCCCTCCCACGAACACAAAATTCTCCCTTGGCATTCCCAGCTGGGGAAGAAGTTTCTGAATGCCCGCTAAAATGGCGTAATCCCCACAGCCGGGGCACCAGCGAACGGTTTGATCCGACTGAAAATCCTTCCGCGATAATTTGAGTCCAATCCCGTTTGACTTAGCCTCGGTTGCCACGGCTAGAGCAGCTCCTCAATTTTAGTAATAAGCTCGCTGACCTTGAAGGGTTTTCCCTGGACTTTGCTGTAGCCGATGGCATCGATTACATACTCCGACCGAATCAGCTTGACCAGTTGCCCAAGGTTCAGTTCCGGCACCAGAACCTTATCGAACTTCCTCATCACTTCCTCGAAATTAGCCGGGAACGGGTGCAGGTGCTTCAGATGAGCCTGGGAGACGGAGGCGCCCCTAGCCTGAAGCGCTTCGATCGCCGCCGTGATGGCGCCATAGGTCCCGCCCCACCCCACGACCAGAACTTTACCGCTCTCCTCGCCCATGATCTCGACCGGTGCGATGTCCTTCGCGATTCGAGCAATTTTCTCCGCCCGCATGACGACCATGTGCTCATGGTTGGCCGGATCGTAATTGACGTTTCCGGTGCCGTCCTGTTTTTCGATCCCTCCGATTCGATGCTGAAGCCCCGGGGTGCCGGGAATGGCCCAGGGCCTGGAAAGGGTTTCGGGATCGCGCACGTAGGGCATGAAATTTTCCGGGTCGGTCCGGTGCTCGACGGCCATTTCCGGGATATCCGAAAAGGAGGGAAGAAGCCAGGGAACGGAGCCGTTGGCCAGGTAGCCGTCGGTCAGAACCATGACCGGCGTCATGTACTTCACGGCGATCCGGGAAGCCTCGATGGCCGCAAAATAACAATCCGCCGGGGTGCTCGCCGCGATGACCGGAACCGGGCTCTCGCCGTTTCGGCCGTAAACCGCCATGAGCAGGTCGGACTGCTCGGTCTTGGTGGGGAGTCCCGTGCTCGGGCCGGCGCGCTGAACGTTGAGAATGACCAGCGGAAGCTCGGTCATGACGGCAAGGCCGATAGCCTCTCCCTTGAGGGCGATGCCCGGCCCGCTCGAGCAGGTGACCCCGAGCGCGCCCGCGAACGAGGCGCCGATGGCGGCCGACACCGCGGCGATTTCGTCCTCGGCCTGGAACGTGAGGACATCGAAATTCTTATGCTTGGAGAGCTCGTGGAGAACTTCACTCGCCGGGGTTATCGGATAGGCCCCGCAGAAAAGCTTGAGCCCCAGTTTTTGGGCCGCGGCGATAAACCCGTAGGACACCGCCACGTTGCCCGAAATGTTGCGGTATCTTCCTTCGGGGTAGGTGGCCTCGTGCACTTCATACTGGTTGGCGATGATTTCGGTGTTCTCGCCGTAGTAATACCCGGCCTCGAGCGCCCGCGCGTTGGCCTCCACAATTTCGGAGCGGCTACCGAACTTGTCCTTGATCCAACTCTTTGTGTGCTCCATCGGCCGCGAATACATCCAGAACATCAGACCGAGAGCAAAAAAGTTTTTACAGCGGTCGGCGAGGTTGGACTGAAGGTCCAACTCCTCGAGGGCGTTGCGCGTCAAACCGGTGATGGGCACCTCGAGCACCTGGTATTTGCCCCTGATCTCTTCGTTGTCGAGGGGATTCGAATCCAGATCCACTTTCTGGAAATTCTTTTCGGTGAAACTGTCCGAGTTGGCGATGAGTATTCCGCCGCGCTTGAGATCTTCGATATTGCCCTTCATCGCGGCAGGGTTCATGGCGACCAGGACATCGAGCACGTCGCCCGGCGTATGGATGTCGCTGCTGCTGAAATTGATTTGAAAAGCGCTCACCCCCGCAAGGGTACCGATGGGGGCTCTAATCTCGGCGGGATAATCCGGAAAGGTTCTCAGGTCGTTTCCCGCGATTGCCGATGCGGTTGAAAATCGATCGCCCGTTAGCTGCATTCCGTCGCCGCTGTCCCCGGCGAAACGAATGGCAACCGATTCGACTTCTACAACTTCCTTCTTTTGAGGTCCTCCGTTGTGGCCGCTTCCATCCGATTGATCAGCCATGTTTTTTTGAATCCCTCTTACTATTTCCTCAATATGATCGGTCTCGAGAACACATCGCTCGGGAGACCTGAATCCTTCTTAATATCCCGAAGTCCGGTTCAAAACTCCTCCCGGCTCAATCGCGGTCAACAACTGATTTTTCAACAGCATGCCCGCAGCGGTGGATTATCAATGAAAACCGCCGGAACCGTCAATCGAAATAGGGGCAGTTTAGTCATATTTATCCCCTCTCACCGGGGATCGGAGCCATCAAGGCCCAGTTCGGAGGCAACCGATTTCATCGCCTCAAGAGAATATCCAATGTGGTGGGCGAGGGAGACGCCCAATTCCTCGGCCCCCTTCTCAATATCTGCCCGGTTGACCCCTTTGGCAAAGGCCTTGTCCTTCCATTTCTTCTTAATGCTCTTGGGCTGGACCTCCCGGATATCCTTGCTCGGCCGGACCAGCGCCACCGCCGTGATAAGGCCCACGAGTTCGTCGACCGCGAAAAGGGCCTGAGCCATCTGACTTTCGCGGGGGACCCCCAGATACTCGGCATGGCCCAAAATGGCCTGAAGCATCGGCTCCGGATATCCTTTTTCCTTCAAAACCCCGCAACCTATCTGGGGATGCTCCTGCTCGGTGGGGTGTTTTTCGTAGTCGAGGTCGTGGAGGAGACCGGTCACGCCCCACAGCTCCTCGTCCTCGTCGAATTGGCGGGCATAGGCGCGCATGCAGGCCTCAACGCCCCTTGCATGCGCCCGAAGACTAGGGCTCTGGGTCCACTCGAATAACAACTCCTCGGCCGCCGAACGGTCGAGCGTCATGGGTTGGCTCCTCAATCGGCGATTCAGGCGTCCCCCCGGCGAGAGGCCGCTTCCTTGGTTATAGGCACCTTTGGCTCATTTCTCAACTTCACCGAGAGACCGATTTCGGCTGGTCATCCGGAGCCTCCTGGTGTAGCTTCAAACACATTTGAGCCGGTAGAATTCCTTTTATATTTTTCTTTAAAGAGGGGAAAAATCATGCTCCTGAACAAAGAACGTGCGCTCGCCCTTATGGCCGAGCATGACCTGACCGCAATCATCGGGACCACCCTCGAGAATGTAACCTACCTGACAGGCCACGTGGGATGGGCCCAGCGCGTCTACAGGAGCCTCCAGAGCTACGCCGTCATGACCAACAACTCCGAAGCCGGGACCGACCTCATCCTCACCCGCTCGGACAACACCTATTTCGCCGCCTATGGGGGCTATCCCGAGCGCATTTACAGCTACGGAGGCATCCCCGGCGTCATCTTCCCGGAGGATTTCGAGCCCGCCAACGACGAGCAGAAACGCTTCCAGGAGCTTACCGAAAGCGGCGGAAGGCATAATACCGTCCTTGACGCTCTCCTCGCGGCGCTTAAGGCCAGGGGAATCACCCGGGGTCGAATCGCTCTCGACGATGGGGGCTGTCCTCCCTCGCTCTTCGAGTCACTCAAGAAATCGCTTCCCGGATGTGAGTTCATCCCCGGTTCGAACCTTTTCCTGATGATTCGCCTCGTCAAGATGCCCGAGGAGCTCGAGCGCCTCCGGGCGGCCGCGCAGGTGAACGAGGACGCTATCTCCGCGGTATTCGCCAGCCTCCGCCCCGGCATGAGCGAAAACGATGTGGCCGAGATATGGCGGGAGAATGTCGCCCGGCCCGGCGGGATGTGGCACTGGTTCCACTTCAACAGCGGCCCACGCAGCGCTTACATATTCCCTCCGACCGGGCGGAAGCTAGTAAAGGGCGACTTGTTCATGTTCGACGCCGGGCTGTTTTTCAAAAACTACAATGCCGACACCGGCTCATGCGGCTGCATCGGAGAGCCCCCCGAAAAAGCCCAGAAAGAGTGGAAAGCCATCGACACCGGTTTTCACGAAGCGCTCAATGTCATCAAGGAAGGATGCACCGGCCAGCAGATTTTCCACGCTCTCCGCGACGGCATCCACGAAGCCGGCATGCCGGAATTCAACAGCCCCTTCGCCGGCCACACCGTCGGGCTCGAGGCGCGCGAGTTCCCCTTCATCCTGAGCGACGAGGCCAAATACGACCGGCCGTTTCTGCCCCCCACATCGGAAATCCCGCTACCCGAAAACGCCACGATCAATATCGAGGCGCCCGGGGGGACCGCCGGATTCGGCGGCTACCAGATCGAATATTCCGTCATCGTCAAAAAAGACGGCTGGGAGCGGCTCATTCCGCAGGATAGGCACTTCCGCGTGATTGAGGCGTAAGGCCGGACTGGAAATCGAGTCGGCGCGAATTATCGAATCGTGTGAACATAACCGAATTGCGTGAATTTCAGAAAAAAGCGGGTCTCGGCCTCGCGCTCATTTTCGGACGCGCAGCCTAAAGACGATATCCCGCGCTCTGAAGAATCCCGAGAAATGAAATTCCCAGATTTCCGGGAACTTGTTCGCCAGCCAGGCTACCCCGATCCACCTGTGGAGGCGGCAAAAGGTGATCCTTCGCTCGATGATCTCAAAACGCGCCCGCGTGTAGAAGGGAATCGGCGGGTAGTAGCATTCCAGAAACCGGTTCGCCCACAGGCGCCACCCCGATGAGGCCCTTTCCCCGTCACCGGAAAAAAAATTCAGGAACATAAGGGAAAAATGGTGTTTGTGGGTCGGATCGGCGAACGAGCAGGGGTTCGAGAAATGAGGTGTTACGCCCTCGATCTTGGCCCCATCGCGGGCGGCGGCATGGAGCTCCTCCATGAAGCGAAGCGGGGAATCGACGTGCTCGATAATGTGGCGAATGAATATGCGATCGACGCTTTCGGGGCGTACGGGGAGCGGGCTCGACGATACGTCCGCCAGCACGTCGGCGTCCGTGGCCGGGTTCATGTCAAGGCCGATGGCTCCGGCCTCCTTTTGTCTGCCGCAACCGATATCGAGAGTTAGCACGCTACCTCCGCCGGGGCGTTGTAGAATACCTGGGAGTGGCAGTATACCTTGTGTCCGGGATAAATCTGAGGGGCCCTTCCCTTCCCGCCCTCTGGCACGGTCTCGGAGAAGGTGGGATGATTCCCGGGGGGGCCATTCGGCCGGATGGCCCAGGCCGGACGGCCCCTTTGCCGCGAAGCGTTCTTAACCAATCGAAAATCTCCCGCCTCGAAGACGGGCAACCGGGGGGAGTGAATCCCATCGACATCGTGGTCACGGGCGCAAACGGCGCCGTCGGACAAGCCCTGATTCAACACTTCAGCCAGGGCTCGGACATCGTTCCGAGGAGGATTCGTGCGCTCGTCCGCAGCGTGGCCAGAGCGGAGGCGTTGCGTCCCCTGGCCGCCGAACTGATCGAGATAGACTACTCGAACCCCCTTTCCCTTCGGGAAGCCGTAGAGGGCGCCGAGGACATAGTCCACTTCGCCGGAGGGCTCAAAACCCGCCCAGGCGAAAGCCTCTGGGAGTCCAATTGCGGAACAACCCTGGCTCTTCTAGAAGCCGTCAAGGGTATCCATCTGAGGTGCTTTGTCTTTTTGAGTCATCCCGGCTCCGACCTGGACGCCAGGAACGGATTTTTGCAGTCTAAGGGAATCGCCGAAAAAAGGATTCTCGACGCGGCCCTGCCGGGCGCAATCTTCCGGGTGCCGATGATTCTCGGCCAAGGGAATGAGTCGCTCGAACGTATTCTCCTGAAGGTCCGGGCTCCCATCGCTCCCCTCGTCGGCGGAGGCTCGGTTCGCGTCCAGTCCGTGTCCCAATCCGATGTCATCGCCGCTATCGAGTGGGTGCTATCCGCCCCTCCGATGCCCGTGCAAACCATGGGCCTCTCCGGGCCCGATACGGTGACCTATGCCGATCTCATTGGCCGCGTAGCCAGACGGCTCGGCAAGCAGCCCAAGCTCTTTCCCGTCCCGAAACTCCTGGCCCGTCTCGCGGGGTGGGCCACCGAAGCAGTGTCCCCGGCCGCCGGGAGCGACCGCGCCGCCCTGGACACCATCTTCACCGAACATATAGAGCCCGCGGGAGCGTCCGCTAAAAGCGAGCTTCCCTTTGCCCTCGCTCCGGTCAACGAAACACTCAACCGTATCTTCCCCATGACGGAGAGCGGCTAAGGTACAAATTATTGGGGCAGAAACCAGGCGCCGAAACCCCCTCCCGGGAATTGACACTTCCCTTCCACCCCTTTAAATTTACGGCGCATACCATTGTGTCCACGGGTTCTCTAGGCGCGCTACGTTATTCTTTCGCTGTGCGCTGAGACAGGGACGCCGTGAACGCCGCAGCCAAACCTTCATGCTTTCCGCTAATTTTTCGGAAAACTAGCTAGGGTTTCGCTCTTCCGGCTCCTGAAAAGTAAGGCGCGCGGCGGCGACTCTCGCGGACAAGGCTGGACTTCGGCCGCGACTTTTTTCAAAAAGAGGACCATCATGGCCCGATACGGGATGGCGATAGACCTGAGCCAGTGCATCGGATGCCACGCGTGCACGATAGCGTGCAAGAGCGAGCACGAGATACCGATTGGCGTTTGGCGGTGCTGGGTGAAGGAGGTGGAGAAGGGATATTTCCCGGACACGCGCCGGGAGTTTCTGCCGGTTCTGTGCAACCAGTGCTCGGCCGCGCCCTGCCGGAGCATCTGCCCGACGGGAGCGCTTTTCCGGCGTCCCGACGGCATCGTGGACCTTGACCCCTCGTGGTGCATCGGCTGCAAGGCGTGCATGGTGGCGTGCCCCTACGACCAATTGTTCATCGACCCGAACACGAACACGGCCGAGAAGTGCAATTTTTGCTCGAACCGCCTCGAGGCGGGCCTGGAGCCGGCCTGCGTGGTGGTTTGCCCGACGCAGTGCCGGATTTTCGGGGACCGCGAGGACGCCGACTCACGGCTCTCGGGCCTGATCGCGCGCGAAGCCGTAACGGTGCGCAAGGCCGAATACAACACCTCGCCCAACATCTACTACTTCAAGGGAAGCCGCCAAACACTCGACCCCACCGCCGCCGGTCAATCGGGCATCTACAAGCAGGGCGAGGCCGACGAACAGACCCAAGACATGGTTCCCGAGTGGGAAAATAAGCCGGGCGAGAGCCGAACGGTGTATGACGTCTTCCATAATATACCGTGGGATCGGAAGATCATCGGTTACCTGATGATGAAGGGGCTGAGCGCGGGATTACTGATCCTGGCTCTGATCATGTGGCGGTTGGGCTACGAAAGCTCCCTCTTCGCGATCTGGGCGCCGATCCTGAGCGGGATACTTCTCGCGGCGACCGGCGCGCTCCTCGTCACCGATCTGAAGCGCCCCGAGCGGTTCTACTACATCCTCATCCGTCCCAACTGGGGCAGTTGGATGTCGTTGGGCACGTATTTTATCGCGCTCGACGGGGTACTCACGGCTTTATGGGTCCTGGGGGCGCTGGCGGGCTCGCGTGGGGCGCTGGAGACGCTCCTTTGGCCCACGCTGGCGGCGGCGGCGCTGACCTCGATCTACACCGGATTTTTCTTCGCCCAGGCGGCGGCGCGGGATCTGTGGCGGGGCAGCGAGAACACCGTGGACATCGCCGCCCAGACGGTGGTGAAGGGGGCGGCAGGCCTCATCTTCTTCACCACCATCTTCCCTGTCGCCGACAAAATTCCAGCCCTCCTATTCTTGGGATCGGTGCTGACGGGAGCGCTCCTGGTCCACCTGGCGATCCTGATTTTCTCGACCCTCGCCCACCGCACGGGCCCGGCCGCCCTCGAGCGTGCGGTGGCGCTTCTGGTCGACGGCCCGCTCAAAAACGAATTCTGGGGCGGAGCGATTGCGATGGGCTGCGCCGTTCCGGTCATTTTGATCTGGTGGTGCGGCGTGGGCGGCATGGGCGCCCTCACGGCGGCGATACTCGCCGTGGCCGGAGCTTATTACTGGGATAGAGTTTGGGTGAAGGCCGGTCAGGCCGTCCCCCTTTCATAAGAGAAATAAGGAGAACCGCTCAATGGCAGCGCCTCATCTTCAGTCGGCCCGGGGAGCGCGGGACATCGCATCTCTCGGTCGGCCGGACTTGCTGACCGCCGGGGCTCCCTCGGCGCCGGCTGGCCAGGAGAACCATATATGCGCGAACGGCCCGCTCGTCTCCTACCCCTCTCCGGAGAAGTGGGACGATTGGCACGAGTACGAGAGCACACACTGGCCCGATAAGGTGCGGCGCAACTACATGCTGGTTCCGACGCTGTGCTTCAACTGCGAGGCCGGCTGCGGGCTTTTGGCCTACGTGGACAAGGACGACCTGAAGATCCGCAAGATCGAGGGCAACCCCCTTCACCCGGCCTCGCGGGGGCGCAACTGCGCGAAGGGCTGGGTGACGGTAAACCAGATCTACGACCCGGACCGGATTATGTACCCGATGAAACGGGCAGGCGAGCGGGGCGAGGGCAAGTGGGAGCGGGTGAGCTGGGACGAGGCGCTCGACGACATCGCCGGGCGAATCCGTAAGGCCATCATCGAAGAGCGCCGCAACGAGATCGTCTACCACGTAGGGCGCCCGGGCGAGGACGGCTTCATGTTCCACACCCTGGCCTCGTGGGGGGTGGACGGACACAACAGCCACACCAACGTGTGCAGCTCCTCGGCACGCATCGGCCAGGTGCTCTGGAACGGGGGGGACCGCCCCTCGCCGGATTTCACGAACGCCGAGACCATTCTGCTGATCTCGAGCCACCTCGACACGGGCCATTACTACAACCCCTCGGCCCAGCGGATCATCGAGGCCCACTCGGCGGGCGCGCAACTCATCGTGATCGACCCGAGGCTATCGAACACGGCGGCGAAGGCGGACCACTGGCTGCCGGCCTACAGCGGGACCGAATCGGCGATCCTGCTGGCCTTCGCGCGCCACCTGCTCGAGACCGGGCAGTTCGACGCCGAGTTCGTCGAGGAGTGGTTCAACTGGGGCGAGTACATGGCGGCGCTCCATCCGGGCGATGAGGCCACCTTTGAGAATTTCGTCACACGGATGAAGGAAGAATACGCCGAGTTCACCTTCGCCTATGCGGCCGAGGAGACGGGCGTCGCTGCCGACCGGATCGCCGAGGCGGCCCAGGCCGTGGCTCGGGCGGGCAGCCGGCTGAGCGTTCACGTCTGGCGCGCGGCGGCGACGGGCAACCTCCACGGCTGGCAGATCGCCCGATGCCTCCATCTGCTGCCCTCCCTGACGGGGGCGGTGGGCACGGTGGGGGGCACCCACCTGGCGGGCTGGCACAAGTTCGCCCCGGCCCACCCGAACCCGGCGCCGGGCCCTGGGGAGTGGAACGAGCTGCTCTACCCGCCCGAGTATCCCCTGGCCCACTACGAGATGAGTTTTTTGATGCCCCACCTCATGCGCGAGAAGGGCCATAAGGTGGATACCTACTTCACCCGGGTCTACAACCCGGTGTGGACGAACCCGGACGGTTTCATGTGGATCGAGATGCTCAAGAACCACGACCGGATGGGCTGCCACGTCGCGCTGACTCCGACCTGGAACGAGACGGCCTGGTTCGCCGACTACGTCCTGCCGATGGGCATCGCCACCGAGCGCCACGACAACCAGAGCCAGGAAACGCACCCGGCCCGCTGGGTGGGCCTCCGCCAGCCCGTCATGCGCGCGGCCAGGGAACGCCTCGGCGAGACCATCGCCGACAGCCGCGAGACGAACCCGGGTGAGGTTTGGGAGGAGGACGAACTCCACATCGAGCTCTCCTGGCGCATCGACCCGGACGGGAAACTGGGCATCCGGCGCTACTTCGAGAGCCCCTACCGGACGGGCGAGAAGATCACCGTCGATGAGTACTATCGCTACATGTTCGAGAATAACGTGCCGGGCCTGCCCGAGGCGGCCGAAAAAGAGGGCCTGGCCCCGCTCGAATACATGCGCCGCTACGGGGTATTCACCCCCGAGGACAAAGTTTGCGAGGTCCACATGCGTGAGCTGGCCCCGGACGCCCTCGAGGGCGCTGAGGTGGACGAGGCGAGCGGGACACTCCGCAAGGAGGGCAAGGCGGTGGGCAACATGAGCCGGGGGGCGGCGCGGGCCGGTTTTGGCACGCCCTCGCGCAAGCTCGAGTTTTACAGCCCCACCATGGCCGAATGGAAGTGGCCCGAGCAGGCCCTACCCCGCTACGTGAAGACCCATGTCTACTGGCGCGATATGGACCGCTCGGCCAACGAGTTCGACCTGCTGCCCAACTACCGCCTGCCCACCCTGATTCACACGCGCTCGGCCGTGAAGTGGCTCTACGAGATCACCCACAATAATCCGCTGTGGATCCACCCCTCCGACGCCCGGCGAATCGGGGTGGCGACGGGCGGCCTGGTCCGCGTCGAGACCCCGATCGGCCACTACGTCACCCGCTGTTGGGCGACCGAGGGCCTCAAGCCCGGCATCGTCGCCATGGCCCACCACCTCGGGCGCTGGCGCCTCTCCGAAACCATGGGGGCACCCCGGATCGCCTCCTCGCTCGTGCGAATCGACGAGAAAGAGGAGGGCCGCTACGCCATGCGCCAGATTCACGGGGCCGAGCCCTTCGAGAGCGAGGACCCCGACACCTCGCGCATCTGGTGGCGAGAGGTGGGGGTGAACCAGAACCTCGCCTTTCCGGTCAACCCCGACCCCGTGAGCGGGATGCACTGCTGGCATCAACCCGTGAAGGTCCACAAGGCAGCCCCGCACGAGCGATACGGCGACATCGAGGTGGACACCGAGAAAAGTTACGCCCACTACAAAAAATGGCTCGAGCTGACCCGCCCCGCGCCCGGGCCCGGAGGCCTCAGACGGCCCCTGTGGTTCAACCGCCCCAACAAGCCCCAGCCCGGTGCCTTCAAGATGACCGAATGAACGCACTGGGAAGAAGGCTGCCCAGCGGCGAGGAGTTGATCGAGCAGGCCGCCCTCCGCCAGAAAGTCTACCGGGTCCAGGCCGCCGCTTTTCTCGACCCGCCCGACGCGAAGCTGATCGGCTTCCTGGCGGACAACTACCCTTTTCTCTTCCCCCGGGAAACGCCTGAGCGAACAGCGTCTTTCGAAAAAGCCCTGCGCGTGGATTTCACCAACCTGTTTCTGCTCTCTAGCCCTCCCTACGAGGCCGCTCTGGTAGACGAGAGCGGCCACCTGAACTCGAGCGCCACCGACCGCGTCACCGATTTCTACCGCTCCTGCGGATTCAGCCCAGGCCGGGGCGGCGGCGGCTCGCGCCACAGCGGCCTCGTCGCCATGGATCACATCAGCGCCGAACTCGAGTTTCTCGCCCACCTCGCCGGCCGCGAGGAGAACGCATGGCGGAGTGAAGACCGCCCCCTCGCCGCGGAGAGCCTCTCGGGCGCGGCCCGGTTCATGGACGCGCATCTGTTGAGATGGATGCCTCTTCTCACGGCAAGCACGGAAGAAGACGCTGAGACGGATTTCTACCGCGCGCTCTCGAAATGGACCCGCGAGTTCGCGCTCGAGGACAGAAAACACATCGAAAATGTATTGCGGAACGCCTGACCCCTGCGGGGACGCATGAACCTTGGAGAGAAGACCTAACCAGGAGGCTGGGAGTCTAACCAGGAGGCTGGGAGCCTAACCGGAAGGCTGGGAGCCTAACCGGAAGGCTGGGAGCCTAACCGGGAGGCTGGAGACCGGCCCCGGGCGCTTCGTCCCCGATTTTTCGTGCCCACTTCCTGGCCCGGCGCAACGAGCGGCGCAGCTGGCTGGCCCGGCCGCCCCAATCCTTCCAGGCGGACTTGGCCGGCGGGCAGAAACGGGCCCATTCCTTGTAGCGGGCCTGCCAGGCGCCGGTCTCGACTTCGATTCTCTCGAGCAACTCCTCCACCCGCCCTTCGGCCCCAGCCTCGCGGAACAGGTTCTCCAACATCCTTGAGCGCGACTGGACGCCCGAGCGCAGGTCCATGTCGAAGCCGATTTGGCGAATCCGGGCGCGGGAGAGGTGGATTCCGCAGCGCGCCGGGTTCGTCAGGAGTTCGGCCATCTGCTTAAGACCGCCCTCCCTGAATACAGAATCGATTTCCGCCATCGCCCCGCCTCCTTCGGCCACTTTCTTTGGGTGCGGCCTTCCCACGGATATATATCCCTATCCTTTCGGACGGGAAAGGGGCGGCGGGCGCAACGAGGCTGATGGAGCAGGCACAACGACAGAAAGACGAAACCAGAACTTCCTGGAACTCCCTAGTAGAGCCAGTGGTTTATGTCGGGCATGAAACCGAAGAACATGACGACCACCAGCGCCAGCGGGACGAAAAACAGGGAGTGAATGAAGATATTCTCCACCCGGAGATGCATGAAGTACATAAGGACCAGAGCCGCCTTGGCGATCGCCAGGGCAAAGATAACCACAGTATCGGCCGGAGAGGGAATAATTAAGGACACGAACACGGATACGAGCGCGAGGATGACCAGATAGGCCCAGATGACGATGTTTTTCGGTCCATGGTTCTCGGCAGCAGCCATAATTCCTCCGAAGATTTTTTCAGTGTCGCCGAATGCCTTCTCCCTCAGCCCAGATAAAGCAGGGGGAAGAGAAAAATCCAGACCACATCCACGAAATGCCAGTAAAGTCCGCACATCTCCGACCGATGGCCGTAGCGGGCGAGCCCCCCGGGTTTGGATACCACCACCAGCAGGGAAATGTTCGCCACGATTCCGGCCAGGACGTGCAGCCCGTGCAATCCCGTCATCCCGAAATAGAAAGCCCAGAACAGGGACTTGTCCGGAAGAAGGCCCTCGTGGATATGGATTGAGTACTCCACCCCCTTGATGACCATGAACAAAAGGCCCAGGGCAATCGTAATTCCCATGTACTTTTTGAACTTCTCCAGGTCGCCGGCCTTGTTGGCCGCGAGAACCTCGACGATGGAGAAGCTGCTCGTCAGGAGGACAAGGGTGTTAATCGACCCGAGCAGGACGCTGTTGTGCTCGATATCCCCGGCCCATCCCGGCCCCGTGAGCCGAAGAAGGATAAACGAGGCGAGGACCCCGCCGAAAACCATGATTTCGGATGCGATGAACCACCAAACTCCCAGCTTGGCCGCCGGAACGCCAGCCTCCATCGTATCCGTACTCGCGGTGGACTCCACGCTCATCTTCCATTTCCCCCTTTCGGTTCAAATACCATCGCTTGCCCTCTAAAATTTGAATTAAAGAACCGGGCATTCGCCGCCGCCGGAATCACGGGGCGGGTTGATCCTGACTCACCCATTCTCCGTCGATGCCGGGAACACCATACTCGTAGGGTGCGTTGTGCACTTCGGGAATCGCCCCCGGCCAATTTCCGTGAGGAGGCGGCGAGGGGGTGGTCCACTCGAGCGTCGTCCCGCCCCAAGGGTTCTCTCCCGCTTCCCTGCCCCAGTAGAGACTCCGGATGAAATTCACCGCGAAGACGAACTGGAACAGGAAGAGGACAATCGCGGCGACGGTCATCCATTCGTTCCAAGGCTGAAGAGGTATGAAAAGATCGTATTTCGTATGGTCGGCGACGCGCCGCACCATCCCGCCGACGCCGACAAGATGCATCGGAACAAAAACCGCCAGAAAGCCCAGGTAGGTTCCGGCGAAGTGCACCTTCCCCCAGAATTCGTCCATAACCCGGCCGAACATCTTCGGATACCAGTAGTAAATCGCACAGAACCCGCCCAGGAAAACAGCGCTGAATAAAGTGCTGTGGAAGTGGGCGACGACGAAAAGGGTGTCGTGAATGAAGATGTCCACCGTCGCGGACCCGTTGAAGATGCCGGTCACGCCGCCGAAAACGAATATCGACAGCCCACCGATGGCGAACCACATAGGGGTGTCGAGACGGATAGAACTTTTCCACAAGGTCGCCAGCAACGAAAACACGACAAAGGCGAAGGGAACCGATATCAGGATTGTCGTAATGCTGAACGGAGTGGCGAGCCGCGGGTCCAGGCCGGAGATGAACTGATGGTGCGCCCAGACGACAAAGCTCAACACGCCGGCGGTCAATACGGCGTAGATGATCGGCCGGTAGCCGTAGATCGTCTTGCGGGAGAAGGTCGAAATGACCTCCAACATCACCCCGAGCGCGGGCAGGAAAATAACGTACACCTCGGGATGCCCGAAGAACCAGAACAGATGCTGCCACAACAATGGATCCCCTCCCCCCTCGGGGAGGAAAAAGCTCGTCCCCAGGTTGCGATCCAGCAGGAGAAAAACGGCGCCCGCGATCAAGGGCCCTACCGAGAGGAGGAAAAGGACCGAGGCGATGACGATCATCCAGATCATTAGCGGCATGCGGAAGAGCGACATCCCCCGGGTGCGCATGTTGAACGGGGTCACCAGGAAATTAATTCCGCCCATGAGAAAGGAGGCGAACTCCAGCGCCAGCGCAAGGAGCCACAGGTCAATCCCCCAGATGACGCCTGTGTAATCCACCTTCGCGGATAGCGGCGGATAGCCCGTCCACCCGGCCGCGGCGGCCCCCCCTTCGACGAAAAACGAAGCCAACAAAATGAGCGACGCCGTAGCCAACACCCAGACCGAAAGCATGTTCAGGCGGGGAAAGGCCATATCGCGCGCGCCGACCATCAGGGGAATGAGGAAATTCCCCATCGACGCCAGGAGAAGGGGCATCGCGACGAAGAAAACCATGATTGTCCCGTGCATGGTGATCAGCGCGTTATACACCTCGGGGCCGATTCTCCCGGTGGGCATGAAATCGGCGTCCTCGGATATCCAACCAAATCCCCAGACCGGGGTCTCGGGCCAGGCCAGCTGCCAGCGAAACATATACGCGAGCAAACCGCCTACGAACGCCCAGAAAAGAGCGATGAAAATATACTGTTTGGCGATCATTTTATGATCGGTCGAGAATACATATTTGCGCACAAAGCTCGTAGGCGCTTCATGGTGGGCATCATGCATCGATGCGGCAGTTCCGCTCATGTTTTCCCTCTTGTTCGAGTCGTGCGTTCATTAAAAAAAACGGTTCCAGGCTCTCCCGGGAGCCTTAAGAACCCGGCCAATTTTTGGCGACCCAATTCTTGTACTCCGCCTCCGGGTGTACGTAGAGGAATCCTTTCATGCCCGTGTGCCCGGTCCCGCAAAGCTCCGCGCAGGGGATCTCGTATTTTCCTGTCTGCGTGGCCTCAAACCATGCGGGAATCTCGCGGCCGGGAACGACATCCTGCTTGAGCCGCATCTCGGGCACGAAGAAACTGTGGATGACGTCCTCGCCCGTGAGAATGATCCGGACGACCTTGTTCACCGGCACATGCATGTCGTTCTGGAACTTCTTATCGTCCTTGGTTCCGAATTTTCCGTCCGGGCCCGGATAGGTGAAAATCCAGTTGAACTGCTTGGCGGTCAGCCGAACGACCACCTGGGAAGCCGGCTGGTTGATCTTGACCTTGGCCCAGACATCGGCCCCCCGAAAATCGATCCAAAGATCGAGAACGAGGACCAGGGCGCAAGGGATGAGAATCCACATCATCTGCGACATGGTGTTGCCCGGCGTGTAGTCGGATTTTTGCCCATCGCGGCGCCTGAAGCGGATGATGCAGTAAAGGAGAAAAACCTGAGTGGCGATAAACCAGATACCGACGATGTAGTAGATCATTGTAAAGATGGAGTCGACGTCTCCGCCGAAAGTTGACACATTCCTAGGAAGCCAAGAAAGCATTTTTCTCCTCACTCCTGGTCGGGGCGCTGGGGCAAGAACTTTCTTCCCGCCGGCCATATCGAAATTGTAAATTGTAAATTGCTGGTCGTAATCTTTAAGAGTGGCCCCCTAAAAACTACCATTCATATACCAATAATTCACTAAATCAAGGAAAAAAGATATCTCCTTTAGGTCTTTTTTGTCCGGTATCTATTAGGAGTCAGAATCTATCAGTTGTTTTTTTTCGATCATCGCCTTAGCCAGATCGGCTAGGGACCTGCTCGACATATAGTCAAGAATTTCCTCTTTCAAGGGCTTCCATGTGTCATGGAGAGGGCATGGGGCGTCATCCGAACATTCGGCGAGGCCAACCGCACAACGGGTGAATCCATCTTCACCATCAACCGCGAAAACGACTTCCATCAGGCTGATTTCCTTCGGGGGCCGAGCCAGGCCGAATCCTCCTTTGGGACCTTTGACAGATACGAGAATCCCGGACCGGGCGAGTTGTTGAAGCAATTTTGCCAGAAACGGCGCCGGCAGGCATTCGGCCTCGGCAATTTCCTGGGCCCGAATCAATTCCATATCAATGTTTGTCGTAATATAGGTAAGCGCCCTAAGGGCGTACTCGCAAGGGCGTGAATAAAGCATATCTTCACCTCATTAATGATTGAGAAAATCGATGGGCGAGTCCTAATTGTTTCCTATATATCCAGTTTGTCAACCATTCATTTTAGTCCTACCAAAAAAAAATATTCCGCCGATGGGTAAAACTGTGACCAACAAAAGGGAATAGGGCCCTCTCCGCTCCGGAGGAGGAAAGCTCCCTTCGGGTTGTTAGCCGAATCGTTCGAACGATTAATCGAAAAACCGGCCCGGCCAAGTCGGCGGCAAAAAACCTCCTTAACCTGACTCAGACATCCGGGAGGGCGGCAAAATTGAGATTAAACTGACTCAGGCATCACGGAGGGCGGCAAAACTGAAATTCGACCGACAAATATATTCTTCGGTATCTCTGAAATATCCTGTAACCTATTCATTATATTTCGTTTTTCCGTACAGACAAAATGATTAATATATACAAACATATCATTCTAATCGAAATCTAACATTACACCCCCCTCTTTGAGATAGTATTTTTGATGTAGTCATGGGTTTCACCCGAGAACATTGGTAGGTAAATAAACTGTTCCATAAATCTCTGGGTCTTATCGGTTCGAGGATGGCCCTACGGAGGGGCCACCCGTTCCGGGGAAAAAGAATGACTTCCACTCTCCCATCCTCTCCCGAGTATCAAGTGCCTCTCACTACGGGAGCGCCACCGCCCAAAGGGCGAATTCTCATTGCCGAGGACAATCCATCCAACCAGCTTGTCGCCTCCTACATGCTCGAGAGCATCAGGTACGCTTCAGAGGTGGTGACCACGGGGGCGGAGGCGGTCGAGATACTCTCGCGCGAAAGCTTCGACCTTGTACTGATGGATTGCCAGATGCCGGAAATGGACGGGTTCGAGGCTACCGAGAATATTCGAAAGACCGAAAAAGAGGGGGGGGCCGCGAATCCCAATCATCGCGATGACGGCTTACGCCCTCAAGGGAGATAAGAAAAAATGCTTGAAAGCGGGGATGGACGACTACATTTCAAAACCCGTCACGGTCGATATTTTGAACGATAAAGTCGAAAGAATGCTCAACCAAGGCAACGAAAATTCCGTCTCCCGGGACAAGGCGGAGCACCCTCCCGCAGAGGAGCCAATCGACCCACGAGTATTGGGCGAGCTTCTGAAACTCAAAGACGAAATCGATAGCGATATTGTCGGCGAGCTGATCGCTATTTTCCTCTCCTACTCCCCGAAACGGGTGAGCGCCATCTTCAGCGCGATTGGCGACAACGACCCGGAAGCCCTCGAACACAACGCCCATGCCATAAAAAGAAGCTTGTACAATTATCGGAGCGTTAGGGATGAAAGACATCGCCTATGAACTCGAAAAAATTGGGCAGGCCTCTCGCCTTGACAAAGCGCAAGGGGTTTTGAACCGGCTCGAGGATGAGTTCGTCCTCGTCAAAGAGGCGCTGGAGAAAAAAAAACTGGGAAATATAAATTTCCCGCCTCTTCCATCCGTCCTTATTATTCCCCCTCCCCTCAATTTACCGCCTTTCATGAACCCCCTTTTCGCGCGAGAAACCGGCTTGCTCCGTGTCCGCCGCTATCGGCTGGCCCTGTTTTAAGTGGGCGTGATAGGCTGGCTCCCATGAAAAACGACTCGTTCCATGAAAGACTCGAAAATTTCATCATCGTGCTCGTCCAGCCCAAGGGAGCCGGAAACGTGGGCGCGATTGCGCGCGCCATGTCCCATTTCGGTCTGACCACCCTACGGCTCGTCGCCCCGCAGTGCGACGTCAAAAGCGTGGAGGCACGATCGATGGCCATGAGCGCCCAGCCGCTTCTGGCCTCCGCCGAGCATTACGCGACCCTCCGCGACGCGCTCCAGGATTGCGCCTGGGCGGTGGCCACCTCTCGCCGCCTCGGCCGGAACCGAAAGCCAACGATGTCTCCCCGCGAGGGCGCCCGTCCCTTGATTGAGCGCACCAAGGAAGCCCGGGTGGCCTTGGTCTTTGGACGCGAGGACAAGGGCCTCAGGACGGATGAGGTCGATCTGTGCCAGGAGCGCCTCCTGATTCCCGCCGTTTCGGAATCCGAGTCATTCAATCTCTCCCAGGCCGCTCTTCTCATTTTCTGGGAAATTTTCATGGAAAAACAAAAGAACGCCTCCTCCGGGAAGGGCGCCGAACCTTCATACCCCGGGGACAAGCTAGCCCCCCGGGACAAGATCGAGGGCCTGGTGGATCACTTCGTCGCCACCCTCGAGTTGATCGGGTTCGTGCCCCACCACCACCCCGAGCGCGTGGCCCGGTCCTTCCGGGACTTGATTGACCGGATAAAACCCAGCGACCGGGAGGTTCGCATGATGCGCGGCGTACTCCGCCAGGCAGCCTGGAAAGTCCTCAACGGAGCCGCCCCACCCGAAACGCCAGTCGCCCCGGAGGGCTCCGAAGAACCTAACGAGGAATCACCCTCCCTCGCCGAAAAACGGAGGGAACGGCTCATTCGGAATGCCTGAACAGAAAAGACCCCGCCGCCCCGGTTTCTTTCTCGACACCCGCTAGCCATGAATTTAAAAGACTTTCTCTATGAGCTTCCCCGAGAAGCCATCGCACGCTATCCGGCCGAACAGCGGGAGGATTCCCGCCTCATGGTGGTTCCCAGGGGGGGAGGCCCCCACCGCCACAGCGCTATTCGCCAGCTCCCGGACGAGCTTCGCTCCGGCGATCTTTTGGTAGTGAACGATACCCGGGTCCTGCCCTGGCGCCTCTTCGGAAACCGCCTCTCAGGCGGGAAGGTCGAAATCCTATTGGTGCGTGAGGAAGCCGAGGGCCTCTACCGGGCCATGGTTTCCGCGAACCGCCCCCTCCCCGAAGGGGAGCAGATCCGGTTTCGGGGCGGGCTGGAGGCCACCCTTGGCCCACCCGGGCACGAGAGAGCCCTCCATTTCTCGGACGCTGCGAACCTCTCGGAATGGCTCGAAAAAGAGGGTGAATTGCCGATTCCACCCTACCTAAACCGCCGGGAGGAATCGGTGGACCGAGAGCGGTATCAGACCGTCTTCGCCCGGAACCCCGGCGCCATCGCCGCCCCCACCGCCGGGCTCCACTTCAGCGCCGCCCTGAACCGCGAACTCGAATCGAGAGGGGTGGGGTTCGCCTTCTTAACCCTACATGTCGGACCGGGAACATTCTGCCCCGTGAAATCCGAACGAATCGAGAACCATGAGATGGATTCTGAGGCCTATTTTTTTTCCGCCAAGGCGGCCTCGAAAATCGAAAAGACGCGATGCGCCGGAGGCAGGGTTATCGCCGTCGGAACAACGGTGGTCAGAGTTCTTGAGACAGTCGCGAAGGAGAGGGAGGGTGATGAGACATGGGCCGGCGAGGCGACCGGCGAAACGAGGCTCTTTATACTGCCCGGTCATTCCTTTCGCTTGGTTGACGGATTGCTCACCAACTTTCACCTTCCCGGCTCGACGTTATTGATGCTTGTTGCCGCTTTCGCCGGAAGGGAGCGTATACTGGAGGCTTACCGCTTGGCGAGGGATGCGAGCTACCGCTTCTACAGCTACGGGGACGCGATGCTCATCATCTGAGACAGGGGCCGGCTGCCGCGCCTGGGAAAGAGTGGCGGCGCTTTCGGCACAACATAAAGGGCCATATAAGTAGTTGTTTTTTATTAAATTAAGATGACATGCCGGAATTTTAAATGACTAGAAGAAGCGAACCGGAGCCCCGTTCATGGCTTCCTTGAAGTGCTTGCCGGACTTGAAGCGCACCACCTTTCGGGCGCTGATGGGGGCTTCCTCACCCGTTCTGGGATTCCGTCCGATGCGGGCTTTTTTTGAGCGCACCTGGAATGAGCCGAACCTCCTGAGAATCACAGGCTCGCCTACTTGGAGAGTTTCCTTGATGGTGGCGATGATGGCCTCGACGGCCTCCTCGGCTTTCACTTTACTAAGACCGGTATCTTCGGCGACGAGATTAATAATATCGATCTTGGTCAATGCTCCAACCCTCATTCCAAAATCGTTTGCGCGCCCGATTACGATAACTTACGGACTTCGCTTCAGAAGCGACGAATGGATAAAGGACCTAACCTTTTGAGCAAACAAACTTTAGCATTGAGCGGAAGGAAGAGCAACCCTGTAAATCCATGATTTCCATACGACTTCTACTCACTCGGAGGTAATAAACCGGCAAATGGAAAATTCCCTCCCCCGGCGAATGCAGGGGATCAAGCCCTTCCTGGTGATGGATATCCTCGAAAGAGCCCGCCAATTAGAGGTTGTGGGCCGGGAGGTCATCCACCTCGAGGTGGGGGAACCCGACTTCGAAACCCCTGAGGTCATCGTCCGGGCCGGCCAAAAAGCGCTCGCCGACGGACACACTCACTACACAACCGCCCTGGGAATTCCAGAGCTTCGCGAGGCCATTGCCGAGCGCTACAACCATCTTTACGGACTTTCGATCAGTTCCTCGCGCGTCGTTGTGACCAGTGGCACCAGCCCGGCCATGCTCATGCTTTTCTCGATTCTCATCGAGGAGGGCGACGAGGTGATTCTCTCGAACCCACATTACGCGTGCCACCCGAGTTTCATCCTCTCGGCGATGGGCGCCCCCGTTCTCGTTCCCGCCGGGGCCGAGGAGGACTTCGTTCTCCAGCCCGACGCTGTTCGGGAGCAAATCACCCCCCAGACAAAGTGCATTCTCATCAACTCTCCCTCGAACCCGGTGGGCACCCGTCTCGGTGGCGAGGAGATCGAGGCGCTGGCCGCCCTGGGCCCTCCCCTGGTCTCGGATGAGATTTACCACGGCCTGAACTACGGTGAGCGGGACAGATCGGCCCTTGAGTATTCCGATGAGGCCTTTGTTATCAATGGTTTTTCAAAGTATTTCGCCATGACTGGCTGGCGGCTCGGCTACCTGATTGTGCCCGAGCGCTATGTCCGGCCGTTTGAGATTTTGCAGCAAAACTACTTCGTCTCACCCAATCCCTTCGTCCAGTGGGCGGGCGTGGCGGCCCTCCGGGAAGGTGTTCCCGCGGCGGAGGAGATGCGAAGGATTTATGCCGAACGGAGAAAAACCATGATTCGGGGACTGAAAAAAATCGGGCTTCCCGTCCACCGCGAACCCGATGGCGCCTTCTACGCTTTCGCCGACGCGCACCCCTTCGGCGAAAACTCGCTGAAACTGGCCCGGGAAATACTCGAGGCGACCGGGGTGGCCGTAGCGCCGGGCGCTGATTTCGGCCCCGGCGGAGAAGGCTACCTGCGTTTCGCCTACTGCAACTCGGTTGAAAATATTGAATTGGCCCTCGATCGCGTAGGCTGCTATCTGGCATCCAGATAGGCGCAAAAAAATTCTCCCTTCTCCCGGCGCCCGCCGAGGGAAGGGAGAATCGCGGCCAAATTCGCTAGCTTCGCCTACTCACCCTCATCGAAATCGCTGCCGCCGAACTCCGGCTCCATCTCGTCGGATTCCGCCTGGGAATTGGCCTCACGCCACTCGAGCTTATCCTCGATAATTTCGTGGTAAACGATTTCCTCGTGAGTGGCCAGCCCGTGAGAGTCCACCAGCGGCTCCGCCCCTTTTCGGAGCTGAGTCACCCGCCTGGCGAGCACAACGGATAAAAGAAACCGGTTCTCAACCTTATTGAGAGCCGCTTCGAAACTTTGATCGTAGGACATTGTTGAGGCCATATTTCCTCCACGAAATTCCATCCGGAAAAGGGCGGCACACAGGCGCCAAGAGGAAGCGCGGCCCGGCCCTATTCCCTCCAAAACCAGGAACGGGTTATGGACGAAATCTCCCCGGTTATCAACCGCGGGAGAGAATTATTTTATTATCCGATTCCCACATGCTGGACATACATCATCCGCATCTCGGAGAGAACCTGCGAGAGGATTTGCTCCTCATCCTCCGAGAGGTTCCCCGCCATTTTATCATTGACCATGGAAATCATGTCCACGAACATCTTGGCACTGCTGGGGTCTCCTCCGCCACTCCGCTCACCGGTCTGGGGATTAATGCCCATGGCCGCGATGGCATTGGTCTGAAGAATGGCGAGAAGCGTCTCGAACTCCCTGGAAACCTCACCCTCCTCGGGAGACTCGCCCTCCCCGGCGGGACCGCCCTCTCCTGTGGGCGCTTCAGGCGGAGGCGCTTCCCCGGCGGCTCCGGCCGCCATCGAAGGCTCGCTTACAACCGGCCCGGGCGCCTCGGGCACCAGTGAAGAATCGGAAACCCCAGGGGAGGCCTGGGGAGGAGTCTCCACCCTCTCCTCTCCCCCGGAACCTTCGTCCTCGTCTTCATAACCCCGGATGGAATAGCGGCGATCCGAGACTTTAAACCCCTGCTCCTGCTCTTGTTCTTCCGATTCGATTTCGTCTGCCATGTCTTTCCCTCAATAAACCAATCCGAAAATTTCAGGCCGGATTCCCGCCAGTGATTCGCTACGAGGGCCAATCCTAATCCCTCTTGCCGCCGGGTGTCACCCACGCGCCGCCGGGTGCCACTCCCTTAACCCACCATCCGCACGCGGCCGATCAAATCCTCGAGGCGGCCTGCCCGGCCGCCGGAATTTTTGCGCCCATAAGCCTCAAGACCCGACGGAACCCTCGCCAGATGCGGCGGAAGAGCCCCGCATAACCTTTTCCGTCCCAACCCGATTTCTTCGGCCCCCCTCCTTCAAGGGAGTCCAGCTCCCGAAAGAGCTTTTCCTGCTTTGAGGAGAGTTTCTTCGGCGTCTCCACAATGATCTGGACCATATGATCTCCCTTTCCCCTTCGCCCCGGAACCGGGAAACCCTCCCCGCTCAGCCGAAGCAGGTCACCTCCCTGGACCCCCCGGGGAACCTTGAGCCTCGACGAGCCATAGAGCGTCCTCACCTCAAACACGGCGCCAAGCGCCGCCTGGGGAAAGGTGACGGAGAGCTGGGTGAGCACGTCGCTTCCATCGCGGTGGAAATAATCGTGCGGCAGAAGGGACACCATGACGAACAAGTCACCGGCCGGGCCGCCCTTGAGGCCGCCCTCTCCCTCCTCCCGGAGCCGCAGCCTTCCGCCCTCGTCGATGCCGGGAGGAATCTTGATCTTCACCTTGCGATTCTCGGTGCGCCTTCCCTCCCCCTGGCACTCCAGGCAATGCTCGGCGATCCCGGAACCCGCGCCGCCGCAGGTTGAGCAAGTGGTGCTGTAGGTGATGAAACCCTGGCGAAATGCGACTTGTCCAGATCCCTTACACGCAGAGCACTGGCGGATGGAGTCCGCCGATTTCGCCCCCGTCCCGCCGCAGTAGGCGCACTGCGATGTGCGCTCGAACTCGAGTTCGCGCTCGACGCCCAGAGCCGCTTCCTCCAGTGTCATTTCCATCTGGTAGGCCATATCGCGCCCGCGCTGGAGGCCGCCCCGGCGGCTTCGGCCGCCGCTCCTTCCGCCGCCGAAGAAATCCGTAAAAATATCGCCGAACGAGGAGAAAATATCGTCGAAATTCGAGAATCCCTGGCTGCCCATTCCGCTCAGGCCCTCATGGCCGAAACGGTCATACCTCGTTCGCTTCTCCGCGTCGCTCAGGACCTGATAAGCCTCGGATGCTTCCTTGAACATTTCCTCGGCCTCGGGATCGCCCGAATTCCGATCAGGGTGATACTTCATCGCCAAGTGGCGATAGGCTTTCTTGATATCGGCGTCGCCCGCCCCGTTGTCAACGCCCAGAATTTCGTAATAGTCCCGCTTTCCGTTTACGTTCATTCAGATTCCCTAAATGTCATATGGCCCGTCCAACCGCCTCCGGCTAGGAAGGCGCGGAAAACTTTCCGACGGCGACAGTGCCCGGCCGGAGAACCTCGTCTCCGAGTAAATAGCCTTGCGCCAACTCCTCAACAACCAATCCATCCAGTTTGGGGTCGTTCACCTCGATCGTCCGAACCGCTTCGTGTCGCTCGGGGTCGAATTTTTCTCCCTTCGAGGAGAAGGGCTTCACGCCGAACGAAGCAAGCTCCTGGAAAAATCGGCCTTGGATCATCCGCACCCCCTCGACGAGGGATTCCAGGGCCTCCTGGCGCTTGGCCGGGTCCTCGAAGGGACCCGAAGCGGCGGCGGTCGCCCGTCCCATATCGTCGGCGATCCCGAGAAACGCCGAGACCGCATCCTTCCTGGCCTGCTGCGTCCGCCGCTCCAACTCCCGTCCCTGGCGGGCGCGAAACTCGGCCGACTCCTTGTCGATCCGCTCGATATGTCCGCGAAGCTTCTCCTCGGCGACAGCCACTTTTTTCTCGAGCTCCTCGACGAAGGTGGGCTTGCGGACAACCTCCTCCGCCACCGGCTCTCCTTCGGCCGCCTGATCGTCGTCCTCCGCACGGAGGCGCCGCCGATCGACGACCTTGGGGCCCTGCTCTTTGGCCTCGCCCTCGCCGGCCCCTGCTCCGGCCTCTTCCTCGTCCGCGGGTGTGGAACTCACCTCAACTCGATCCATGAACCATTTTCCTCCGATGATTTCCCTACCGCATATCCAGTAATCTTCGAATCCGCTCCTCCATCGGCGGATGGGTGCTGAACAGCCCGGCGAGCCCTTCCCCCGACAGGGGATTCACGATGTACATGTGGGCAGTGGCCTCGCTCGCGCACTCCAGCGGCCGGCGATGCGCCGCCTCCTCCAGGCGCCCGAGCGCGTTGGCCAGCCCGTTCGGGCTGCCGGCAATCCGCGCCGCGGAGGCGTCGGCCAGATACTCGCGCGAGCGGCTCACCGCCATCTGAAGCAGCATTGCGGCAACCGGCGCGACAATCGCCGCCAACAAAATTCCCAACATTCCGCCGCCGCCCTCCTCGTCATCCCTTCGCCCGGCACCGAAGAAAACCGCGAACTGGGCCATCTGGGCGATGTACATGATCGCGCCGGCGAGGGTGGCGGCGACGGTGCCGATGAGAATATCCCGGTTCCCGATGTGGGCCAGCTCGTGAGCGGCGACGCCCTCGAGTTCCTCGCGGTTCAGCGTCTCCAGGATTCCCTCGGTGAAGGCGACCGCGGCGTGCTCGGGGTCCCGTCCGGTGGCGAACGCGTTGGGCGCTCCCTCGGGCACGATGTAGACCCTGGGCACCGGAAGCCCCGCCCTCCGGGCGAGACCGGCGACCAAACCGTAAATCTCGGGCGCGTGCTCGGGGAGAACCTCCTGCGCCCCGGTGGAGTAGAGCACCATCTTGTCCGAGTACCAATAGCTGTAGCCGTTCATCGCAACGGCCAAAATCAGCGCAATGACAACCCCGGCGCGTCCGCCCACGATATTTCCAACCCACAAAATCAACGCGGTCAACAGCCCCAGCAAGAGGAACGTCTTGATCGAATTCGCGCTCAATTCGCTCTCCGTTTCATCCGGACCAGTTTGGCCGATCGTAGCGGGATCATAGCGCCCTTATCGGGACTCACGTACCTGAGTTGATCGCGCAACTCCTGCATGACGTCGCTCCTGAAAATCTCCTCGAACTCGGTCAGCCGCTCGACCGCCAGAACCAGTTTGGCCCTGAGGTCGATGATCACCTCAACGCCCGCGAGGTTAACGCCCATCTCCCGCGTCAGGGTGAGGATCATCTCCACGCGCTCGAGGTCCTCATCGGAGTAGAGGCGCGTTTTCCCTTCGCTCCGTCCCGGTTCGAGCAACCCCTCCCGCTCGTACATCCTGAGCGTCTGGGGGTGAACATCGAACATCTCGGCCACTACGCTGATCGTGTACTTGCCGTCCTTTCTCTGAACCCGGCGCGCCATCGGTGTCTCCCTAACTACCTACGCTAAATGCCCACGCTAAATACTCACGCCCGTCATCTCGGCGCGCGGGTCCCCGGGGTTTTTCCGATCAAACTCCCGGATCAACTCCTGGCTTCCCTCGTCGAGGTGTTTGGGGATTTGCACCTGAACCCTCACGTACAGATCGCCCTTGCCGGATCCCTTGAGGCGGGGCGCCCCCTTCCCGTTGAGGCGAAAGGTCTGTCCGGCCTGGGTGCAGGGCGGTATCGTCATCTTCGTGGTTCCCTCGTAGGTGTGAATCTCCACCCGCGCTCCCAAAAGAGCCTCCGGCAAGGAGACCGGCAGATCGAGGTGGAGGTTATCGCCCTTTCTCTCGAAAAATTCATGCGGGCGCACCTTGGTGATGATGAACAGATCGCCGTTGGGCCCGCCGTTGGGCGATGGCTCGCCCTTTCCGGCCAGCCGTATCTTCGATCCGTTCGAGACGCCCGGAGGCACCTTCACCTGAATCCGCTCGGTAGTCCGGAGGGTTTGGCCACCTCGATTCTCGGTCTTGGGAACCGTGAGGGTCGAGTTGATTCCCCTGATGGCGTCGTTAAAACCAATTTCCATCGAGTAGTTGACGTCGTTGCCCTTTACCGGCCCCTGTGGGCGGGGTGTCCCCCAGAATCCGCCGCCGCCCCGCCTGCCACGGCCCGCGCCGCCCGCGCCACCGAATATGGAACCGAAGATGTCCCCGATGCCGAATTCGCGGAGGATATCTTCGACATTTTGCGGCGCGCCGCGATCTCCCCACGGGCTTCCACCCGCGAAGGCGGCGTGTCCCATCGCGTCGTACTGGCGGCGCTTGTCCTTGTCCGAAAGGACGGCGTAAGCCTCGCTGATTTCCTTGAAACGGTCCTCGGCGCTCCTGTCGCCCGGATTTACGTCCGGGTGAAATTTTCGGGCGAGCTTCTTGAATACCCGCTTGATTTCATCCTCGGTCGCACCACGGCCGACGCCGAGAACTTCATAGTAGTCTTTTTTGGCCATTCGCCCTGACTCTCCCAGGGGCGCTAGGGTTTTATTCCTTGTCCTTGTCCACTTCCTCGAACTCGGCGTCCACTACTTCGCCCTCGGCCGCCTCGCCCTCCGGGGCGCCGCTCCCGTTCTCGGGCGGCGCGTCCCCTCCGGGAGCTTCGGCTCCCTCACTCGCCTGCTGATACATCACCTCGGCGAGCTTGTGCGAGGCGGTCTCGAGCTTGCCCTTGGCCTCGTTGATCTCCTCGAGACCGGCGTCGGCATTTTCGAGGGCTTTCCTCACCTCGGCGATGGCTTCCTCGATCGCCTTTTTATCGTCCTCGGAAACTTTATCCTCGTTCTCCTTGAGCATTTTATCGGTGCTGTATGCCAGACCGTCGGCCTGGTTTCGGGTCTCGACCAACTCGCGGTTTTTCTTGTCCTCCTCGGCGTGCACTTCGGCCTCGTTCACCATATTCTTGATTTCATCTTCCCCGAGACCGCTCGAACTGGTGATGGTGATCGCCTGCTCCTTGCCGGTGCCCAGGTCTTTCGCTGAAACGCTGACGATTCCGTTAGCGTCGATGTCGAAGGTGACCTCGATTTGCGGAACCCCGCGCTGGGCCGGCGGAATCTCGGTAAGGTGGAACTTGCCCAGCGTCCGGTTGTCCCGGGCCATTTCGCGCTCGCCCTGGAGGACGTGAACCTCCACCGAGGGCTGGTTGTCGGCCGCCGTGGAGAATGTCTCGCTTTTTCTCACCGGGATTGTCGTATTGCGCTCGATGAGCCTCGTCGCCACGCCGCCGAGGGTCTCGATGCCCAGCGAGAGCGGGGTAACGTCCAGCAAGAGGACGTCCTTGACGTCGCCCGCCAGAATTCCTCCCTGAACCGCAGCGCCGACGGCGACCACCTCGTCCGGGTTCACCCCCTTGTGGGGGTCCTTGCCGAAGAATTTCTTGACCGTTTCCTGAACGAGGGGCATCCGGGTCGAACCGCCGACGAGAACCACCTCGTCAATCTGGCTCGGCTCGACGCCCGCGTCGTCGATGGCTCTCCGGCAGGGCCCCAGGGTCCGCTCCACCAGGTCGCCCGCCAACTGCTCAAGCAGCGAGCGGGAGAGCTTGATGTTCAGGTGCTTGGGCCCCGATGCGTCCGCCGTGATGAAGGGCAGGTTGATATCGGTTTCCATCGAACTCGAAAGCTCGATCTTGGCCTTCTCGGCCTCCTCACGAAGCCGCTGCAGGGCCATCGGGTCCTGGGAGAGATCGAGCCCCTGGTCTTTCTTGAACTCCTCGAGCATCCACTCCATGACGAGTTGATCGATGTTGTCGCCGCCAAGGTGGGTGTCGCCGTTGGTCGCCTTCACCTCGACCACGTTGTCGCCGACCTCGAGGATAGACACGTCGAACGTCCCGCCGCCGAAGTCGTAGACGGCGATCAGCTGGTCCTTTTTCTTGTCGAGCCCGTAGGCCAGCGCGGCGGCCGTCGGCTCGTTGATGATCCGCAAGACGTTGAGGCCCGCGATCTGGCCTGCGTCCTTGGTCGCCTGGCGCTGGCTGTCGTTGAAGTAGGCGGGCACGGTCACGACCGCGTCCTCGACTTTCTCGCCCAGATAGTCCTCGGCCGCCTGCTTGAGCTTCTGAAGGACCATTCCCGCAATCTCGGGCGGGGCGTGAAGCTCTCCCTCTATTTTTATGCGCACGCCGCCGTCGGCATCGACCACCTCGTAGGGCACCATCTTGACCTCTTCGGGCACCTCGGAGTGGCGCCGCCCCATGAACCGCTTGTTCGAGTAAATCGTGTTCGTGGGGTTCGTCACCGCCTGGCGCTTGGCCACCAGGCCCACCAGGCGCTCCTTGTCCTTTGTGTAGGCGACGACGCTCGGGGTCGTCCTGTTTCCCTCCTGGTTGGGAATCACGGTGGGCTGGCCGCCCTCCATGATCGCCACGACCGAGTTTGTCGTTCCCAAATCGATTCCGATTACCTTTCCGGCCATTTCCGTCTCGCTCCTTTATGGAATTTCGTTTGAATTTTGGATTAATCTCCGCCCTCCGGCCGGCGCCTGAAAAACTCGCCAAAACCGCCGGTTGGATTGTTTCAGCCAACAATGCTCCCTGACTAGGTCTTCACCTCCTCGGCCTCCTTCACGACGGCGAAGGCGAGCGCGTCCGTGCCGCTCTGGTGATCGGCCTCGACGGTTTCGCCCGGGTGAATTTCACTCCCGAGGAGTTTTTTGCTGAACGGATTGAGCAAATAGGTCTGGATCGCCCGCTTGAGGGGCCGGGCGCCGTATACCGGGTCGTAGCCCCGCTCGGCGAGGAAATCCTTGGCCTCATCGGTCAGGAGGAGCGTGACGCGCTGGGCGGCGATGCGCTCCTTGAGCCTGAGGAACTGGATTTCGACGATCTCGCGAATCTGCGCCTCGTCCAGCGCCTCGAAGGGGATCACCTCGTCGATGCGGTTGAGGAACTCGGGCCGGAATACATGGCGAAGGGCCGCCAGCGCCGACTTCGGGTCCTTCGTCGAGGACTCGTCCGCGGGCAGAAAACCCATCCGCGTCTCCGAAAGCTCCTCGGTCCCGACGTTGCTCGTCATGATGACGACCGTGTTGCGGAAATCCACCGTCCGCCCGTGACCGTCGGTGAGGCGTCCGTCGTCGAGCACCTGAAGCAGGAGGTTGAACACCTCGGGGTGGGCCTTTTCGATCTCGTCGAAAAGAAGCACCGAGTAGGGCCGCCGCCGTACCAACTCGGTTAGATGCCCGCCCTCGTCGTAACCCACATAGCCCGGCGGCGATCCGATCATCCGCGCAACCGAGTGCTTTTCCATGTACTCGCTCATATCGACGCGGATCATGGCCGCCTCATCGTCGAACATAAATTCCGCCAGCGCCCGGGCGAGTTCGGTCTTGCCCACCCCCGTCGGTCCCAGGAAGATGAACGAGCCGATGGGACGGTCGGGGTCGGTGATTCCGGCGCGTGCGCGGCGCACAGCCTCGGCGACGGCCTCGACGGCGCGGGCCTGGCCGATAACGCGGTCGTGAAGCCGCTCCTCCATGTGGAGGAGCTTTTCGCGCTCGCCCTCGAGCAGCCGCGTCACCGGCACCCCGGTCCAGCGGCTCACGATGCCGGCGATATCCTCCTCGCCCACCTCCTCCTTGAGCATCCGGTTCTCGCCCTTTTGCTCCAGGAATGCGTTGGCCTCCTCCAGCTCTTTTTCGGTGGAGATGATTTCGCCGTAGCGAATCTCGGCCGCCCGGCCCAGGTCGCCCTTGCGCTCGGCCCGCTCGGCCTCGCCCTTGAGGTCCTCGATCAGTCCCTTGAGTTCGCGGATACGACCGATGACTCTCTTCTCGTCCGCCCAGCGGGAGCGCAGGCTCCCGGTCTCGTTTTTCAGGTCGGCGATATGCTTGCGAATCTCCTCCAGGCGCTCGGCGCTTTCCTCGTCTTCTTCCTTTTCGAGCGCGCGCTCCTCGATCTGGTAGCGGAGCTGAGCGCGCTCCTTTTTGTCGATCTCCTCGGGCAGGCTGTCGATTTCGAGCCGAAGGGCGCTCGCCGCCTCGTCGATCAAGTCGATGGCCTTGTCCGGAAGCTGGCGATCGCTGATGTAGCGGTGCGAAAGCGTGGCCGCCGACATGAGGGCATTATCGAGGATGCGCACGCCGTGGTGGACCTCGTAGCGCTCCTTGAGCCCGCGCAGGATGGAAACCGTGTCCTCCACGCTCGGCTCGACGACGATGACGGGCTGAAAGCGCCGCTCCAGGGCGGCGTCCTTTTCGATGTGTTTGCGATACTCGTCGAGAGTGGTCGCGCCGACGCAGTGAAGCTCGCCCCGCGCGAGGGCGGGCTTGAGGAGGTTCGAGGCATCGACCGCTCCCTCGGCGGCCCCCGCGCCGACGACGGTGTGCAACTCGTCGATGAAGAGAATGATCTCGCCCTCGGACTCGCTCACTTCCTTGAGCACTGTTTTGAGGCGGTCCTCGAACTCGCCCCGGTACTTCGAGCCCGCGATCAGGGCGCCGATGTCGAGCGAGATCAGGCGCTTGTCCTTGAGCCCCTCGGGGACGTCTCCGTTGACGATGCGAAGGGCGAGGCCTTCGGCGATGGCCGTCTTTCCGACGCCGGGCTCCCCGATGAGCACGGGATTGTTCTTGGTGCGGCGGGAGATGACCTGCATGATGCGCCGGATCTCCATATCCCGGCCGATGACCGGGTCGAGCTTTCCGGCGCGGGCCCTCTCGGTCAGGTCGATGGCGAACCGCTCTAGGGACTGGTAGCGGCTCTCGGCGTCGGGGTCGGTGATGCGCTGGGAGCCCCGAATATCCTTGAGCGCCTCGAGCACCTTCTCGCGGGTGAGTCCCACCTCGGCGAAAACAGGAGCCACGTCCTCTTGCCGGCGTTCGAACCCGGCAAGGATGAAATGCTCCCCGCTCACGAAATCATCCGAAAGGGCTGTCGCCTCGGCCTGCGCGTTTTCAATAAAACGCTTGAGCTCGGGGGAGACATACACCTCCCCTCCCGATACCTGAGGGAGCTTCTGGAGGACAAGGTCAAGCGCCTTGTGCAAGGCATCGGGGTCCACTTCCGCCTTGCCCACGAGGGGGGAGGCGACACCGTCCGGCTGCTCCAAAAGTGCGAGGATTACATGGGCGGGCATTAAATTCTGATGCCCTCTCTTCCCGGATAGGTCCTGGGCGTACTGGAGGGCCTCCTGGGTCTTATGAGTGAACTTTTCAAAATTCATCGAATGAAATCCATTTTATCAGAGGAGCGGACCGGCTCCCCGGCCCACCCGATTGATGGCGGCGCACCCAATTGATGGCTCATAGCTGTAGGCCACATCCAAACTGAGGAGAAATATAATATATGAGTGTATCTCTGTCAAATTATTTTATCCTAACCCTGCATATAGTTGCAACCGATTAACTATCAAACCGTTAAACCAAGTATAGCGACTGAGCCTATAACGATTTCGTTTTAGTTTCGCCAAATATGTATGTTTTCGTGGCGGCATTCGCACAATTCCCCCCAATTGCAAACTGGAGGGTAAAAGTGGTTTTGAGGAAGGCCGCCCCAAGGCCTTTGACATTTGGGTCCGATCCATTTATATCAGACTGGATGAGTCAGGTTTGCTGGCCGCCACCTCACCCGGGGACCATTTTCAAGCAGCACTCAAAAGGGAGACATGCCGAATGCAGATCAGCCGGGCCGGAGACTACGCTTTGCGGGCGGTGGTTTATCTCTCCCGCCAGAACTCGGATCGGCTCTGCACCATCGGAGAGATCGCTCGCGCCCAACAGATTCCCCAGGCGTTTCTCGCCAAGCTGATGCCGATGCTCATCAAGGCAGAAGTTGTTAAATCGGTCCAGGGACCCAAGGGCGGCTACCGGCTTGCCCGCGCCTCCTCGGAGATCGATTTCTTAGAGGTCATCCAGGCCATCGACGGACCAATTTCCCTGGTCACGTGCCAAAATGGGGAGTCGTGTTGCGAAATCGAGGAATTCTGTTCGATGAACGAGGTTTTCGCTCTCGCCCAAAAACGGTTAACCGATTTTTTCACGGAAGCGACTTTCGCCGATCTCCCGGCGGAAATGGGGGGGGCATCTGACCGACGATAAACTGAGCCGCGGCCTGGCACAACTGGCCGATGGGCCCGGCGGAAACGCCCGCCGCAAGAGAGGCGCACCGACGCCATAGAGCGGAATCGGAGCCACCTGACCGGACTATTTATCCCTATCAGCTTTTGACATCGATCCACCCAAAGGAGAAACACCCGATGTCCGACACAACGATTAATCTCTTCGACGATACAAAACCCGCTGTCCGAGAGGGCATCTCCATCACCCCCATCGCCGAGGCAAAGGTGCGCGAACTCATCGAAGCCGAGGGAAAATCCGGCCTCGGCCTTCGCGTCGCCGTGACGGCGGGCGGCTGTTCGGGCCACAGCTACGGCCTTTATTTCGACGAAAGCAACGACCCGGCCGACCACGTGACCGAAGCCGAGGGCTTCAACATCTATGTCGACCCCAACAGCTACCCGCTGCTGAACGGCTCGACCGTCGACTTCGTGGACACCCTTCAGGGCTCGGGATTCAAGATCGATAACCCGAACGCGGGGGACACCTGCGGCTGCGGCAGCTCCTTCACCGCCTAAGGCCAACCTAATGAGGCGCCCCGGCCCCGGTGATCGGCGCCGGGGCTTTTTCGTGCCGGTGGACACGTGGCCGGTCAGGATTCGAAGGTGAACAATACCTGGAAGGCGCACGGCGCCACCCTTCTCATTTCGTGCTACGAGTTGGGCCGCCAGCCCATCGGGCTGGCCTCTCCGCTCGCTTTCCTGTGGCGGGCGGGATACGCGCCCGCCACGCTCGATCTGGCTGTCGAGCCGTTCTCGCCGGAAAAAGCAGCCGGAGCGCTATTCGCCGGAATCAGCGTCCCGATGCACACCGCACTGCGCCTCGGGGTCGAGGCGGCCCGCTGGGTGCGTGATGTCAACCCGGACTGCCATATCTGCTTCTATGGCCTCTACGCCAATCTGAACGCGGACTACCTGCTCGAAAACGAGGCCGACTCCGTGATCGGCGGGGAAGTCGAGGAGACCCTTTCCGAACTCGTCGGCGCGCTGGCCGCCTCCCGGGAACCGGCCAGCGCCCGCGGCTCGGTCGATGTCCCCGGCGCCGGCACACGCAAGGCACAGGCAGCACCGAATCTGGAAAAAATTCCGCTGCTCACCCCTCGCCGCGAAGGGCTTCCCCCGCTCGAGACATACGCCCATTTGCTCAGGGACGGGGTTCATCTTCTGGCGGGCTCGGTCGAGGCGAGCCGGGGCTGCAAGCACCTGTGCCTCCACTGCCCGATTCCGCCCGTCTACGGCGGGCGATTTTTCGCCGTTCCGCCTGAAATAGTGATGGAGGACATCCGGGCGCTCACCGCCCTCGGCGCGAGACACATCACCTTCGCCGACCCTGATTTCCTGAACGGCCCGGGGCACGCGATGCGCGTCGCGCGGACGCTCCACAGTAAATATCCCTCGCTCACTTTCGACTTCACCGCCAAGGTCGAGCATCTGGCAAAGAACGAGGGCCTGCTCGCGGAACTGAGCGAGCTGGGCTGCGCCTTCATCGTCACCGCCCTCGAATCGCTGAGCGAGTCCGTCCTTGAAAACCTCGAGAAGGGGCACACCCGCGAGGAGGCCGTCCGGGTGGTGCGGGCCTGCCGCGCCGCGGGGATCCCCATCCGGCCCTCGCTTCTCGCCTTCACCCCCTGGACGAAACCGGACGATTATTTCGAGCTTTTAGATTTCGTGGAGGAGTTCGAACTCATCGACGAGGTGGACCCGGTTCAGTTCGCCATCCGGCTGCTCGTCCCGCCGGGCTCGGACCTGCTCGGCCGGGAATCGATGCAGTCGTTCATCGGCGAGATGGACCCTGAGAATTTCATCCACCGCTGGTCGCATCCCGATCCGAGAATGGACCGGCTCCACGGGGAGACCCTCGCCATCGCCGAGGACGCGGCCGGAAAGAGTGAGGATCCCGCCGAAACCTTCGCGCGGATTCGCGCAGCAGCAGCAGCCACGCTCGAGCGCCCCGATCGCGCCGGATCGGCTCCCGCCCTCGCCCCCGATCGGCTTCGCCCGCCAAAGCTTACCGAATCGTGGTTCTGCTGAGCGGAACCCACCGAGGGCCAGTTGGCCCTTTAAGACGGACCCGGATAGCCCGCCGGCTACGGAGCCGCACGGCTTCGGAAGCCATCCGACTATTTTTCACCAGTAAAGACTAGAGGTCACATCGCTCAGGGTGAGGCCCCCGCCTCGCGCCCTTTTGCTCCAGCCCAAAAAACCCCGCCCAGGGCGAACGGAGCAGCCACGAGAAAACCCGTCACCCCGACCGGAACCAACCCCAGCCGGTCCACCGCGAAACCGAGGGCGGGCGCGAGCATCATCGCGAAAAGCGATTTCGCCTGCGCTTCGATGGAGAGCACCGTAGCCCCCGCCTCGGGCGAGCCGTGGGCGTCGATGCGGCTGATCAGAATCGGCCGCCAAAAATTTTGGGCCACGGCGAGGCCGATAAAAGCGGCGATGACCACGCTTTCATGACCCATCCACAGCCCCGCCGCGAGACCGGCGTAAAGAACCGAAGTTCCCGCCCAGATGAGCCGCGCCGCCCGCTCCTCGCCGCCGGCCGCGGCGCTCAGCCGGTACCCCCCGCGGCTGGCCACGCTCGAGAGAATATGCAAGACGAAATAAACGCTCCCCACCAGAAGGGCGACTCGCTTGTGCTCCTCCCACGCGGCAAGGAGGACGAGGCCCAGGGCCGCCTGTTGAATAACCGGCTGGATATAATCCTTGGCCGCCTTGTAGGTCCCCCCGAAACCCATCGACTCGCAGACGATGCGGCGAAGCGGCGGAAGGCGGAAGGTATGGCGAAGCGCGCCCTCGAGATGCCCGAGAACGGCGGCAATCCCTGCCCCCTCGCCGCGCCGGCCGTCCAGGCCAGCCGGGTATCCCAGAAAATTCACGATACCGAGCAAGTAGGGAATCACCGCCAGGAGGAATACGTCGCTGTAGCTCGCGCCCGAGAAAATAAAACCCGCCGAGATGGCCACGGCGAGGGCGGAGCCCATCTTCGACCAGGAGCGGGTGAACCCGTAAAACCGGGTGCGCTCGCCCTCGCGGCCCTGCCCCCTGAGCCAGTCGAAGATCATCGCCTTGTGGGTTCCCGAGCGGAAGGCCTCGCCGAGGGCGAAGGCCAGCACCGCCCCGAACAGGGCGGCCAGCGAGCCCGCGAAACCGAAAATAAGGAATGAGGCGATGTAGGCCGAGAAAGAAAAGATCATCGCCCGGCGCCGGCCGTAGAGGTCGGCCACGGCCCCGCTCGGAATCTCGAGAAGATTGACGCAAACCTCGCGAAAACCGATGAGCAGGCCGATCTGAAAAAAAGAGAGCCCCTTTTCGCGGAAAGCCAGGATGAGGAACGGCTCGAAGTAGGTCTGGTTCTTCAAAAAACCATAGAGCGAGAATCGAAACAGCATGTCCCCTCCTCCCAACCCACCGTGGAAGGCGGGCTCCGGTACGCCCAGCCTACCGGCCCACCGCTGATTCCGGCAAGGAGGGCAAATTGCCATATTGACCGGCTCGATTTAAGCGGTGATTCCGGTATAATAAATAGACAGACAGGGGTTGGGCCTCGGCCGGCCAACAGCCGCCGGCCGCCACCGGAACCCGGTCCGTCTCAAGTATACGGATGACTTTGACCCAAGGTCCTGGGCTCGCCCCCCGCCGCCGGCCTTCGGCAACCGAATCATAAGGAGAATCGGATGAGATCGAGAGAGTTCGCACAGACGACCGGTCAGCGCGTCGTAAGCGCCGACGCCGCCGCTTTCATGCAGCGCGTCTACGGCTGGATGACCGCGGGACTGGCGGTCACGGGAATTTCGGCCTTCTACATCGCCTCAAGCGAGGCCGCCATCAACTTCATCTTCGGCAGTTCGATCTCGATCTTTCTCGTCATCGGGGTCCAACTCGCCCTCGTGTTTTCGATCCGCCCGGTGATGAAGAGCAAGGGCTCGGCCGTGGGCGCGGCGATGTTCCTCGCCTACGCGGCGACGCTGGGGGTCACGGTCTCCTCCCTGCTGCTCCGCTACACGGGCGACTCGGTGGCCCAGGCCTTTTTCGTCACGGCGGGCGCCTTCGGCGGGCTCACGGTGTTCGCCTTCGTGACCAAGCGCGACCTCTCGGGGGTGGGCAACTTCTGCATGGTCGGCCTGTTCGGGATCATCATCGCCTCGGTCGTGAACATCTTCATGGCCAGCTCGGCGGTTCATTTCGCCATCAGCGTCCTCGGCGTTCTGATCTTCGCGGGCCTCACCGCCTACGACACCCAGAAGATGAGGGCCTACGCCCTCACCCAGGACACGGACAACGAAATCGGCCGCCGCGCCTCGATCATGGCGGCCCTCGAGCTCTACCTCGACTTCATCATGATGTTCATCTACCTCGCGCATATTTTCGGTAGCTCGCGCGACTAGATCGAATCCGCTGACACAAATAAGCCGGGGCCCGATAGGGTCCCGGTTTTTTTATCGTAATAATTTTCTATCCCACCCTCCCCGCTTAACGACCGAGGAATGCCCCTCGACCAAACAGTTTCTTGATGCACTCGCCATAGACGGAGAGCGTCGTTCGGCAATCGACCAGCGCCCGGTGACTTTGATCGACGCGGATGCCGAAATGCGCCTTGAGGGTCGTCAGTTTATGATTCGGGAGCGCGGGGAACGCCTTGCGGCTCAGGGGCAGGACATCGATCACGGAGTTGTCGATGGCGACGCCGATTTTCAGGGCGTTGTGCCGCAAAAAACCCATGTCGAAGGGCGCGTTGAATATCGCCAGTGGGAGGCCCCCGAAAAATTCGATGAAATGAGGCAACTCCTCCTCGATGACCCCGCAGCCCTCCACCATCTCGTTGGAAATCCCGTTGATCCCGGTAATGACCCCGGGGATATCCATTTCCGGGTCGATGAGCGCCTCCATCGTCGCATACTTCGCCGCGCCGGCCTCGAATTTCACCGCGCCGATCTCGATGATGGCGTTATTTCGGGGAGAAAGCCCCGTCGTCTCCAGGTCCACGACGACAAATTTTTCCTGGAGAACGTCCCGCCCCTTTAATCTGGGATTGGACACGCGGACATTGGACACGGCTTCCCCTTCCGGGCGGATACGGGCGGTAGCGGGCGGGTGGCGGCGCCACGGGCTAGCGGAGACATCTTCCGAGGCGAATTTTTCTTGCCCGATGAATATATCAAATCCGAATCGCAACCGAAACACAAGAGCCGGGGCCCGAGAGGGCCTCGGTTTTTTGTGTGGGTTAAAACTCCCTAAAATACGATAATCCGCCTTCCGGTTGAAAATTCGAAACGGAAGGGCCTCGCTCGGCGTTTCCTGTTCCTGTTAAGGTGGGGAAAATTGATACGGGAGACTCTATCATTCCGGAATAATGAGCGTCCGGCGTTGAAATTCGCCTGGGCTCGGTGGGAGGCGATATGCGCGCGGCATTGATGATGGCCAAGGGAATCTTGGAAGTGGGAGAAATTCCGGACCCGCGCCCCCTCGCCGGGGAGGCGCTGGTTGAGGTCGATCGCGCCGGCATCTGCGGGTCCGACCTGGTGACGCTGGCGGACGGCCGCCCGAAGGAGTTGCCCCGGGTCCTGGGGCATGAATTCGCCGGAACGCTTCGGGAGATCGAGGGAAATACCGGCTATCCGTTCAAGCCCGGCGACCGGGTGGTGGCCGAGCCCATTTCGGGCTGTGGAATATGCCGCAGCTGCCGCAACGGCCAATACAACGTCTGCGACGACCGGGTGATTCTGGGCGTGGAGACGGACGGCGTTTTCGCCCAGTACGTCCGTGTGCCTCTCGAGAATCTTTTAACAATACCGGGCGAGATGTCCTTCGAGGAGGCGGCGCTGGTTCAGCCCGTGGCGGTGGCGGTCCACGCTTTCCGGCGCACCGCCTTCCAGGGGGGGAGTGCGGCGGCGGTCCTGGGCGCCGGTCCGATAGGGGCGCTTTTGGCCATGCTGGCCCGGGCCTCGGGGGGGACGACGGTGGTTGTCACCGAGCCAAACCCCTTTCGCAGGGAGTTGATGGAAAACCTCGGATTCCCGGCGATTGATCCCGTGGAGGAGGACCCGGTGGCGGCGGCTCTTTCGCACCTAAGCGAAGGAGACGAGGGTTTTGATGTCGTGTTCGACGCCGCGGGAAGCACGGATTCGGTCAGGCAGGCCACGGAAATGACGAGGGTCGGGGGGCAGGTGATGATGGTCGCGACCTACCACGGAAACCCGGACATCGGGATCACGAGGGCACGGAAGCGCGAAATGAATTACCTCACCACGCGCGCGCATGTCTTCGACGATTTTCGCGCGTCGCTGAACCTCATCTCCAGCCGGCAGCTCGATGTCAGGCCGCTCATCACGAACGAGATCGGCCTCGGCGAAGTGCCCGGCGCTTTCGAGACTCTGACCTCGGGCGGCCCGATGATGAAGGTTTTGTGTCAGCCATGATCGGCGGGTAAACTCATCGCGAGACAGCGTAATTCCGGGTTAAAAACACAAAATTCAAATTTTGAGTACGGGCCGGAGTTCATCCTCCAATGATTTCTCGGCGATGACGGAGGCGGTCATCTTCTCCTCGTGGAAGATGCCGCCCGCGACACGCTGGATGTCCCCGGCCGTCACGACGTCGATATCGCTCAGTTCCTCCTCGAGGGTGTAGAGCCGCCCGCGGATGAGCAGGTTCGAGCCGTTTCGCCCCGCGTAGTAATCCGAGCTTTCGTTGATCTGAAGCCCGCCGCGAAGGTGGCGCTTAGCCTCGTCGAGCTCTTCGTCGTTGACGGGCTCGGTCTTCATCCGCGCCACTTCGGCGAGAGAGACCTCGACCGCTTCCCTTGCCTTATCGAGGGCGACGCCCGCCTTGATCTCGATGTAGCCCTCGTCCGAGTAGCGGTTGGGCACGGAGCCGACGCTGTAGGCGAGGCCGCGCTTCTCGCGCACCTCGGTGAAAAGACGGCTGCTCATCTTCCCGCCCAGGATGTCGCACAGGAGCCTGAGCGCCGGGCCGTCCTCGTGGTTGACGCCGAAAGCGCGGAATCCGATGCCGAGATTCACCTGATCTGTCTGGCGGACCTGCTCGATGTAATCCTGGCTGCCCGCGGAGGGAAGAGACGGGGCCTTCTGGGTGTCCGTGCTCCCCTCCCTCGAGCCGAAGAATTTCTCGGAAAGGGCGACCACCTCCTCGTGGGAGACTCCTCCCGCCACCGAGACGACCGTGTTGCCCGGCAAGTACCAGTCGCGGATGAGCTCGCGCATGTGCTCGGGCTCGATGGCGTTGATGGTTTTCTTGTCCCCGATGACGCCGACCTGCAGGTTGTACATCGTCGTCTCGAGCATCTCGGAGACCCAGGCCCGGGGCATGTCTTCGTACATCTTGAGCTCCTCGAGGATGACGTTGCGCTCGCGGTGCCATTCGTCCTTGTCGAGGAGGGAGTTGTTCACGGCGTCTGAATAGACGTCGAGAACGGTCTCGAAAACATCGGCCGGCGCCTTGAAGTGGTAGCAGGTGCGCTCCGAGCCCGTATTGGCGTTGATGGCGGCTCCGTTGCCCTCCATCTCGCGTGCGATCTCGAGGGTGGTTCGCTTCGGGGTGCCCTTGAAGATCATGTGCTCGAGGGCGTGGGATACGCCGACGACCTCGTCGCGCTCGTGGCGGCCGCCGCAGCCGAAATAGATGTGAAAGGCGACGGCGGCGGAATCGGAGAGCTCCGCAGTCACGACGCGGATGCCGTTTGAGAGTTTGCCTTCGCTAATCTTCATGGAGCCTCCCGAGAACGCGGCGGCGAATCCGGCCGCCTGCCGCAATTGAGATTGAGGTTTGGTTCGGGTGCCTACCCGCCGGGGAAACCCGGCTGCCCCCCTATTAACACAAAAACGACACCCGGAACAGAATTACAGCCCCTCTCTAACAGCACCGGTCCCGGGGCCCGCGCAGGGCCCGTGACCCGCGAATGGACAGCCTCCGTGAACCCCCCTATATTTAAGGGACCGTCTCGCCAAAGGAGAGATTCGTGGCTGGCATCGCCGCTTTCAGACCCCTCCCGGTCGCCACCGTGAGGGGGGACGGAACCTTCGCCTACATCAACCCGCCCGGTGTGGGTAACTTCAGGGGCCCCAAGATTTATGCGGCCGCGACGGGGGTGAGTTTCTCCGAGCAATCCACCGCCGAGAGGCCACCGGGCCTGGTCCAACGGGACAACGATCCCGTCGATGTTACGATTGAGCGCGGCGGAGCCATCAATACAGTAATCTGAGCCCGGAGGCGCCCCCCGCCGCCGGCACAGTTCCCCAGATCGGCCCCCGCCCCGGGAGAATGTGAATTTGAGCCCCGCGATCCACCTCGCCGCAGGCGCCGCACTGGGCGGCGGCGCGTATCTTCTGACAGGCGACGCGGAGGGCGCGGCGGCCCTTCTCGCCGGCTCGACCGCCATCGACCTCGACCATATCTACGATTACACCAACGCGCAGGGCCTCCGGGCGGGCCTTGGGGTGCTCGCGGGAAGACTCGCCGGCGGCCCGAATGTGAGGCTCCCCCGCCTCTACCTTTGGCTTCACAGCTGGGAGTTGATGACCCTCCTGACCCTCATTTGGTATTTCTGGTTTCCGGACCCCGTTTTCCTTTCAGCTCTCCTCGGCGCGGGAATCCACATGGCGATGGACCAGTTCGGAAATCCGGGGGCCTGCCGCGTCACTTATTTCCTGACCTACCGGATTTTAGTGGGTTTCAGGAGAGAGGACATCGTAACCGACTGACTCTGCACGGACGGGCCCCGCACGGGGGAAGGTCTATTTCTGGATTTATATGGATATTTACCTGTTGGTGTTGTGAACTGACACGAAAACAGGCGCTTATTTCAGCCTGATTTTACCACCCACGATGATGGATCCCACTAGCAATTTTTTTTTATAAAAGGGGGGACCTGAATAGGTGCGATACTGATTGGTTGTTTACCTTTCCGGCGAGTGAATTTAAGACCATAACCAAGGAAGCGAAAACAAGGATGACCTCCCCCCAATAGTTGTACCACTAGCTACGAGAGTCCTGGAACCATGGACGAAGGGCGAAGCGGAGCGAAGCCCGGAGGCCATGGTTCTTTTATTTCAGGAGCTGGAGGCCGATAGCCTAGCGAGCTGTGCGGCCTGATTCTGTTGTAGATATGCCGCCAGCGCTCCACCAGCACCTTTGCTTCATCTAGCGTATCGAATCCCTCCAGATTCAAGAGTTCATCCCGCAATTCTGCTCTGAGACCTCGATGCGCTTGCAGGCCACAGGCACGCTCTGGCCCTGGGAAAGAAGAACTTCTGCTTCTCTCAGCTTGGATATGATCTGCTCAGGTGTATGACGCTTC
>PVBE010494470.1_pt1 | contig 43521 bp, 38 predicted proteins | sample 1631181 | NCBI WGS metagenome assembly PVBE01 (sample SAMN08397723, study PRJNA350692) | Marine metagenome, whole genome shotgun sequencing project. | isolation source: water | place: Pacific Ocean | collected 2012-04
CCTGCTTGATAAGGACCCCGTGATTAAAGGCATCTGGTGTGTGCCGCAATACAGCAATCCCACCGGCCATACCTATGATAAGGAGACCGTTATAAGGTTCTCCCAACTCGGCAAAATTGCTAGCCAGAATTTCCGCATTATGTGGGATAACGCCTATGTGGCTCACCATCTGACAGATAGCCCAGCCCAGTTGCACGACCTCATGGGTGAATCCATGCAGGCTGGCACTGAAGACAACCTGGTGATGCTGGCATCCACATCCAAAATCACCTTCGCCGGTGCAGGAATTTCCTTCCTGGGCACATCAGAGAAAAACCTTGCCGCTTTCGAGAAGTACCTGACTCCTCAGATGATAGGTTTTGACAAGGTGAATCAGTTGCGACATGTGCGCTTCCTGCAGGGTGGCAGCAACCTTGCCACGCACATGAGCAAACACAAAAATTTGCTGGATCCCAAATTTATAATGGTCCAAAAGAAGCTGCAGGAAGCGCTGGGGGACAAGGGCATTGCTGAGTGGACCAAGCCGGAAGGCGGCTATTTCGTTTCACTAGACACGCTTCCTGGTATCGCCAGCAAGGTCGTCGAGCTCGCTTCTGGCGCCGGCGTGAAACTGACCCCGGCAGGTGCAACCTACCCTTATGGTATCGATCCCGAGAACCGCAACATCCGCTTAGCCCCGACCTTCCCTTCTCTCTCAGACCTTGAAAAGGCACTGGACGTCCTGGTTGTTTGTCTGGAGCTCGCTTCCACTGACTATTTATTATCACACTAAATGGGTCAGCTTAGCGCTCTTGATGCCGGTGTATTGATATTTTATCTCGGTGGCCTGTTCGCCATGGGCCTGTATTTTTCGGGTAAGAACAGTAGTACTGAAGAATATTTTCTCGGCGGTAGAAGGTTCAAGGGGTGGGTTATAGGCCTGTCCCTGGTGGGTACATCCATCAGTTCCATCACCTTCCTGGCTTATCCGGGTGACGCATTTAAAACCGCTTGGCTACGCTTCCTGCCGAATCTGATGCTGCCCGTCGCCGTACTAATTACGGCTAAGTACTTCCTTCCCTTTCTGAGAAGGAACAATACAACCACGGCCTATGAGTACCTGGAATTCAGGTTCGGACCTTCAATCCGGGTCTATGGCGCAGTCGCCTTTATCGTTGCGCAGGTCGTCCGGGTCAGCCTGATCCTTTATCTCGTATCCCTGGTATTGCAGGAAATTACGGGCCTGGATGCCACCTTATGTATTCTCATTGCAGGCATGGTCGTATCTGCATACACCATTATTGGTGGAATAGATGCGGTCATTTGGACAGATGTCATTCAGACTCTAGTATTGCTGCTGGGCGGGGCAATGTGCCTGTTTGTCGTGGTCGAGGCGTTACCCGGTGGTTTTGCACAGATACTGGAAGTGGCCAGCAGCGATGGGAAGCTCGCATTTTCCGAACTACGCGGCAATGAGCTCGTTCCTGTTGCCTGGAGCCTCAGCCTTCAAGATAAAACCATCAGCATGATGCTGATGATTGGCCTCATAAGCTGGCTGACGGAATATTCAAGCAACCAGAATACAGTGCAGCGATTTTGTGCTTCCCACTCAGAATTAGAAGCACGAAAGGCGATCTACATTTGTGCGCTGGTGAGCATACCAACCTGGGCCTTCTTCATGTTCCTTGGCACTGCACTGTATGTATTCTTCCAGGTGTTCCCTGCGCCAGAAGCGACTGAAATATTGCTGGGTGAGAGAAAGGCTGAACAGATTCTTCCCTTTTTTATCATCCACCACCTACCATCAGGGATCGTTGGGCTCGTGGTGGCAGCGACTCTCGCCGCGGCCATGTCCTCACTGGACAGCAGTATCAACGCCATTTCCACCGTCTCCGTATCAGATATATACCGCCGACACATCAACAGGACAGCCGATGACGGGCACTATCTTAACGTGGCTAAAATCATCGCCTCATCAGCCGGGTTGATGATGGTGCTGGGCGCGGTCTACCTGACCAATACACAGACCAAAACCCTGCAGGACACAGCTACTATACTGACATCACTACTCGCCGGTGGTCTGTTGTCTATCTATTGTATTGGTTTCTTCACCAATCGCGGCGACGCGAGACATGTCCTGTTTGGCATCTCCGGCACCATGATCTTTACCGCTTGGACCATAGCAAGTTCGAGGTCTCTTATTCCCGATGCAATCAGTTTTCCGTTTGATCTTTACTATACGGGTCTGCTTGGCAACATCATCATGTTCACTCTGGCATTCGGTTTAAGCCTGTTGCTGGACTCGAACAGGGATAAAGCGGGCCTGACGATCTGGTCGTGATATGATGCGTGCGCCATAAACTTCATAAAGAAGCGCTTTGAATGATTCTGAACAAAACCCAATAGAAGAAACCCCCGATGAGGTTAGCGTTGATTTTGACACACTCGACCTGCCAGTTGAGCTAAATGATGCCATTACCAGCCTGGGATTTACATCCTGTACACCTGTGCAATCAGAGGTTCTGCCTTTCAGCCTGGACGGCAGGGACATCATTGCCCAGGCACAGACTGGTACCGGCAAGACCGCTGCATTTCTTATTTCCATCATCACCTATGACCTTGAAAATCCTGAGCTCAATCAGCGCGCCGCGGGAACACCATTTTCCCTGATTATCGCACCGACGAGGGAATTGGTACTGCAAATCAGCGCCGATGCGGAAAGCCTGGTTGAAAATACCGATATCACCATAGTCCCGGTAGTCGGCGGTATAGACTACGAAAAACAGAAAAAGGCGCTGGCAAAACCGGTTGGAATAGTAGTAGCTACCCCTGGGCGACTCCTCGATTTTTGCCGCTCAAACGTGATCGATTTGTCGAGTGTCGAACTGCTAATCATTGATGAGGCAGATCGGATGCTCAGCATGGGCTTCATTCCCGATGTCAAAGCAATAATTCAGCGCACACCTAGAAAAGACAAGCGGCAAACGCAGCTGTTCAGCGCTACTTTTAGTGAAGACATCAAACGCCTTGCAGCGAACTGGACCCTTGACCCGGTAAGAATTGAAATTGAGCCGGAACAGATAGCAGTAGAGTCAGTCGAACAGGTCGTCTATGCCACATCTGAGGATGACAAATACAAGGTGCTCTATAACCTGATAACAGTTCATGAACTCAGTAGAGTGCTGGTATTCGTGAACCGCCGCGATGAGAGCCGAAAACTGGAGGACAAACTCTACCGACATGGCTTCAAAACAGGCCTGCTGACGGGTGAAGTCCCACAGAAAAAGCGCATCAAAACGCTTGACCAGTTCAAAGCAGGTGAAATTGAAGTTATGGTCGCAACGGATGTCGCCGGCCGGGGTATTCACGTCGAAGATATTAGCCATGTGGTCAACTACAACCTGCCGGAAGATCCAGAAGATTATGTACACAGGATCGGGCGAACCGGACGAGCCGGTGCAAAGGGAGTATCCATTAGTCTCGCATGTGAAACAGATGCCTTTATGTTGCCGGCAATCGAAGAGTTACTGGGGGAACCACTCAGTTGTGAACAGCCAGATCCGGCCTTGCTGGAGGACACCCCGGCGCCTCACAAGAAATCTCATCTAAAACCGTCCAGCTACAGTTCTTCTGGCAGGAACTCATCTGGCAGGAGACCAAGAAGGTAATCAGGCCATGGATAAAACCAGGTCCAAAAAGCCATCTCCACTGGCAGCATGGTAGTCAGCAACGATGATGGAGAAGTAACGGCCAGTATCACGGGTTTCGGTACAAGTGTAATCGCTGGATCCGCGCCACAGGCACAGGCGCCTTTCGCCTGGACTCCCCGAAGGTTGCAGCGTGTTTCAAGGAAAACAGCCGTACCAAGCAGCGAGTAGTGTTATGGTCCCAGTAGAACCGATAACTGTTTAGGATGAATATGCCCAGAATGGAAAACAAGAAAGTGCTGATAACCCAGAGCGATGATTACATGGGACCTGCTGTTTGTGACCTGTTCACCAGGGAGGGCGCAGACGTCACGACCAAGGATGGAATAGTCCCCTTCGATGACAGTTTCGCAGGTTTTGTCAATGATTGTAGTGATATCGATATCCTTATTGCCAACCTTTCACACGATTCAAAAAATACTCCCGTTGGTGATATCAGGGATGATGACTGGCAATCAATGTTTAATGCCATGGTGCACCCGCTGATGTGTCTGATTCGTCATTTTGCACCCCTCATGGCGGAAAGGGGACATGGCAAAATCATTGCGATAACCAGTGCCGCACCGCTCAGGGGTATCCCGGGCTCCACAGCCTACTGTGCTGCCCGTGGCGCTCAAAATGCGTTTGTTCGGGCAGCCGGGTTGGAGTTCGCACCAACCAATGTACAAATCAACGCCATTGCACAAAACTATGTCAGCAATCCTGAATACTATCCGGACGAGTTGGTTGCATCGGAGCGTTTTCAGAAACACCTTGCTCACAATGTGCCGGCCGGCAGGGTTGCCCGGGAGGAAGAGCAGGCTGAACTAACCCTATTTCTGGCTTCTGACAACAGTGATTTTATCGTCGCCCAGATTATGCCCTTTGCCGGCGGATGGGTTACCAGTTGTTGATTTCTTAAGGTCTGTGCCAACATGTCCTCTGAAAGCGAAAACATGAAAAAGGAAGAAGTCCATATCTGGCATATTGAAATGCTGGATCAGGCCCATATCACCGATGAGAAACTGCCAAGAGGCTATGATCTGAAACTGGTTGAATCGCCCCTGCCGGAGTTAAACAGGTTTCTCTATGTCACTGTGGGTGCGCCCTGGGTCTGGTATATGAGGCTGCCCTGGTCTTACAAAGAGTGGCAGGACTACTTGGGAGAGAACATACAGACCTGGATAGCCTACCAGGGTGCGACTCCAATTGGCTATTTCGAGTTGGACCTGCAACCTCAAGCCAGTGTTGAAGTCGCATACTTCGGCCTGATCCCGGAGTTTATCGGCATGGGTTTTGGAAAAGCCTTGCTTCAGGACGCGATCAACAAGGCGTGGGACTTAGGCGGCAATCGCGTCTGGCTACATACCTGCACACTTGACCACCCCCAGGCGCTAAATAACTACCTGGCAAGGGGCTTTACGATATTCAAGGAAGAGGACCAGATTGAAGAAATTCCCATCGCCGCCATCCAGCCCTGGGAAGGGGCCAACAAGTCATACTAATATGGCTTTAGTTGGCAACCGGAGATTTTGGAACCCACTTTTCATGCCCACTTTTGACACCCAACTTTCCGCCTGTGGACAACCGTTAGAATATCAAACCAAAATCTAAAAATCGTTCACGATTTTGAAGCTTTATCCCTCGAGTCGGTTGCGTGTTTCAACGAACAAGTGTACATTCCCCATCGGGCTGCGACGGGTGATTTGGGACACTCGAACCCCGACACTCCAAGAGGCAGCATATTCAGTAGCAGATGCAAGGAAGTAGACGCAATATGAGTGTGAGCCACGCAATCCAGCGAAGCGTTCCGGTGACTGATTTGGTACTCAAAAAGACAATCCCCTCTTCCACGAAGCGACCCGTCGGCTGTGCGCTAGTAGTGAGGAAATACAATTGATTGACTCTCCTCTTTTGCCCCTGGTTGTTTACTTTCTCTCTGTCATTACCCTCGTTCTGATCATGCTGGGGTTGGCCTTTGTCATAGGCGGGCGTACAGAAATGACCCGGGCAACGATAGAGCCCTTTGAATCAGGTATCGTCACCATTGGATCCTCAAAGCTTCCACTCTCTATAGAGTTCTACATGGTCGCCATATTCTTTGTAATTTTTGACCTCGAGACTGTCTTTATTTTTGCCTGGGCGGTGGCTTTTTATGAGCTTGGACTGTTTGGTTATCTCGCAGTCTCAGTATTTATACTGGTCCTGGTTGTGGCGCTCATTTTTGAGTGGAAATCAGGAGCCCTAGATTGGGGCATTAAGACTCGAACAGGGCTGGAGCCCTCAACGGTTCGTAATAACAAAGCACTTTCAGCAGCCGACACTAGAGAATAAGCAAATGGAATGGAGCCTCGACAAGATAGATGACTCGCAACTGCTGCCACAGGTAGACAAGTCATTTGAAGAGCATATTCAGAAGAATATTGCACTAGCGAAACTGGAAGACTTGCTCGCATGGGGCAGGAAGCACTCCATCTGGCCTTTTAATTTTGGCTTGTCGTGCTGCTACGTTGAAATGGCAACAGCTTTTACCAGCCGTTTCGATATGGCGAGGTTCGGCTCAGAAGTTATCCGTGCCACACCAAGACAGGCCGATCTGATTGTTATATCAGGAACCTGCTTCCTGAAGATGGCACCGGTTGTACAAAGGCTTTACGAACAGCTGCTGGAACCAAAATGGGTGATATCCATTGGCTCCTGTGCCAATTCCGGTGGTATGTACGATATCTATAGCGTCGTTCAGGGCGTGGATAAGTTCATACCCGTTGACGTTTATATTCCCGGCTGCCCACCACGTCCCGATGCATTTCTGCAAGCTCTGACACTGCTTCAGGATTCTGTAGGCCAGGAAAGAAGACCCTTAAGCTGGGTCGTTGGTGACCAGAGTGTGGTCAAACCTGAAAAAGTAAGCCAGCGTGACTTACATAATGATGAACGAATGAAGGCGACCTTGCTCAGGGAACCAAACAAAGTATAGAAGAGAGGAACAACGTGGCTGCGGTAATGGATGCTGCTGACAATGAGCTAGTGGGGAAACTTGGTAACCAGTTTCCTGGCACGACTTTTATTGAGCAGCAGACTTTCGATAATATTTCTACCCTTTGGGTCCCCCGTGACAAACTCTTGTCTGTCCTCGGTTACCTGAAGCGAGACTGTGCCTTTGAGATGCTGTTTGACCTGTGTGGTGTTGACGAAAGAACGCGGGTTCACACTGAAAATCTGCCGGAAAGCGACTTTTCTGTTGTTTATCATCTGGTTTCCTTCTCGCAATACCGGGATATCCGCATAAAGGTAGCCCTGAAGGAAGCTGACTGTAAGCTACCCACAGCCATCCCGGTCTGGCCCAACGCCAACTGGTATGAAAGAGAAGCCTGGGACATGTTCGGTATTGTCTTTACAGGCCACCCAAATCTGTCTCGAATCCTTTTACCCCCTACCTGGGAAGGTCACCCCCTGAGGAAAGACCACCCTGCGCGCGCGACAGAACTGGAACCCTTTCGTATGACGAAGGAGCGCCAGGATGAAGAGCAGGAAGCCATGCGATTCGTACCGGAAGAGTGGGGAATGGCTCGAAAGAACGACCACACTGAGTTCATGTTCCTGAATCTCGGACCAAACCACCCCTCGGTTCACGGTGCCTTTCGCATCGTCCTGCAGTTGGATGGCGAGGTGATTGTTGACGCCGTACCGGAAATCGGGTTTCACCACCGTGGTGCTGAAAAGATGGCCGAAAGGCAAACCTGGCACAGTTACATACCCTATACAGACCGTATTGATTACCTGGGCGGTGTCATGAACAACCTGCCCTATGTCATGACTGTGGAGCAAATGGCCGGTATCCAGGTACCAGGCCGCGCCAAGGTCATCCGTATCATGCTGGCAGAGATGTTCAGGATTATCAGCCACCTGGTGTTCTACGGCACCTTCGTCCAGGACGTTGGCCAGATGTCCCCTGTATTTTTTACGTTTTCTGATCGGGAAAAATTATTTCGTATTATAGAAGCCATAACAGGCGGGCGTATGCATCCGGCCTGGTTCCGAATCGGGGGTGTTGCACATGATCTGCCGGAAGGCTGGGAAAAGATGGTCCAGGATTTTGTTGATTTTATGCCCAAGCGCCTGGATCACTACGACAAGATGTGCATGCAGAACAGTATCGTAAAGAATCGCTGCGTCGATATCGGCATCTTTACCAAGGAAGAAGCATTCGATTGGGGTGTCACTGGCCCCGGGCTGCGTGCTACCGGGGTTGACTTTGACTGGAGAAAGAATCGTCCTTATGGCGGCTATGATCAATTTGATTTTGAAGTACCCGTCTTCCACAAGGGTGATATCTATGACAGGGCGCAGGTGCGAATAGAGGAAATGCGCCAGAGTGTAAGAATTATCAAGCAGTGCCTGGACAACATGCCGGCGGGTCCTTACAAGTCGGATCATCCAACGACCACGCCGCCCGTCAAAGACAAGACAACCCATGACATTGAAACCCTGATCCACCATTTCACAAATGTGAGTTGGGGACCTGTTATCCCGCCAGGGGAAGGCAGTGTCACCATTGAAGCAACCAAGGGCAACAACATGTACTACCTCACCAGTGACGGTGGCAGCATGTCTTATCGAACACGAATACGGGTGCCCTCATTCCCCCACTTACAACAGATCCCATTGATCAGTCGCGGTCTTCTTATTGCCGATCTAATCGCAATCTTGGCAGGTGTCGATTTTGTCATGGCTGATGTGGATCGGTAACAAGGTTAACGTAATGAGTATGGCAAAGGACAAAATGGTATCAGCCTTATCCGAGCAGGAAATCGAGGAAATCGAAGCTGAGATAAGTCACCTGCCCAACCGCTCGGCTGCTGCAATTGACGCCTTGAAAATAGTACAGAGCCACCGTCGCTGGATCTCGGATGAAAGTCTTAGTGCTATCGCGGATTTGCTGCAGATGAGCACTGCGGAACTGGATGGAATCGCTACATTTTACAGCCTGATCTTTCGCCAGCCCGTTGGGGAAAAGGTCATCATGGTCTGTGACAGCGTATCCTGCTTTCTAATGGATGGAGAAAAGGTTGGCGAAAGTGTCAAGAAGAAACTCGGCATCGAATATGGTGAAACCACCAGTGATGGTAAGTATACCCTGCTGCCAGTCACCTGCCTTGGTGACTGTGATCACGCGCCGGCTATGATGATCGGGGATGAGGAACACCATGACCTGAAGCCTGAAACAGTCGGTAAACTATTCGATGATGCCAGCAAGCGTTCCGGGGATGATGCATCGTGACAGACAAACCACTAACCAAAAATATCAAGGGTGATAAGCCCGCAGACCTCGCCGCCTATGAAGCAAATGGTGGTTATGTAGCAGTTCGCGAAAGCATCGGTAAAAAGTCATCCTCTGACCTGCTGGATATGGTAAAGGACTCCAACCTCAGGGGCCGTGGCGGCGCAGGATTCCCCACTGGCATGAAGTGGAGTTTTGTGCCGATGGAGAAAACCGAAGGACACAAATACCTCGTTTGTAACGCAGATGAAATGGAACCGGGAACCTTCAAAGATCGGGTCATCATGGAGAAGGATCCACACCAACTGATCGAGGGAATGATACTCTCCGCTTACACGATTGACGCCGATATTGGCTATATCTTTATCCGTGCCGAATATCATGCGGCTGCTAAGGCCCTGCATGAAGCCATCAACGCAGCCAAAGAGAAAGGTTACCTCGGGGAGAATATCCTCGGCACTGGCTACAATTTTGACCTGCATGTGCATAGTAGTGCGGGCCGGTATATTTGTGGTGAAGAAACTGCGCTGCTGAATTCCCTGGAAGGGAAAAGAGCAAACCCCAGGGCAAAACCACCCTTTCCACAGGTTAGCGGTCTCTGGGGTCGCCCTACCATCGTCAACAATGTAGAAACTCTGTGCAATATCACTCACATCATCGCCAATGGTGCGGACTGGTTCAAGTCTCTTGGGCTGGGTGAAGATTCGGGTACAAAGCTATTTGGTGTTAGCGGTAGAGTTAAAACCCCTGGCTGTTGGGAACTGCCAATGGGCACGCCCATCAGGGAAATTCTCGAAAATCATGCGGGTGGGATGGCCGATGGCTATGAACTCAAGGGTTTTCTGCCGGGTGGTGCATCCACAGACTTCCTTCTGCCGGAACACCTGGACCTGGCCATGGATTACGACGTCATCATGAAGGCTGGTAGCCGCATGGGTACTGGCACAATGATCATTATGGATGACAAGGTCTGTCCGGTAGCTACGGTACGAAATATCATAGAATTCTTCGCTCGAGAATCCTGCGGTTTCTGTACACCTTGCCGTGAAGGTCTGCCCTGGATACATAAGATTCTCGATAGTATCGAAAATGGGCGTGGCGAACCCCAGGACATGGATATATTGAACAGACAAGCGGGCTTTTTGGGTGCCATCGGCCACACCAATTGCGCCCTCGCCCCGGGTGCGATCGAGCCGCTTGCCAGTGCCATGAAATATTTTGGCGATGAATTCAATCAGCATATTGAGGAAAAACAATGCCCCTATTCCGCAAAGAATGGGGCCAATTAGTATGGCAAAAATAACTGTTGATGGTCGTACATTCGAAGTTGATGATTCCGACAACCTGCTGGAGGCACTCCTCGGCCTGGGTGAAGATCTGCCCTATTTCTGCTGGCACCCTGAAATGGGTTCCCTCGGTTCATGCCGGCAATGTGCTGTCGTTCAATACCAGAATGAAGACGATGAACGCGGCAGGGTCGTGATGTCCTGCATGACGCCCGTAACAGACGGTGCAATCATCTCTGTACAGGGTGAAAAGGCCAGCGACTTCAGAAAATCAAATATTGAAAGCGTGATGCTTAACCACCCCCACGACTGCCCAGTGTGTGAAGAGGGCGGCGAATGCCACCTGCAGGATATGACCGTCATAAGCGGGCATAAGGACAGGCAGTATAAGTATCAGAAGACCACCTTTAATAACCAGGACCTTGGGCCTTTTATTGGTCACGAAATGAACCGCTGTATCACCTGTTACCGTTGTGTACGGTTTTACAGAGACTATTCCGGTGGCGATGATCTGGCCGCATTTGGCTCACGGGGCAGAGTATTCTTTGGCCGTGCCGAGGATGGTGTCCTGGAGAATGAATTTGCGGGCAACCTTGTGGAAATGTGCCCAACTGGTGTTTTCACTGACAAAACATTGAGCGCGCACTACACAAGAAAATGGGACCTGCAATCAGCACCGGCCATTTGTACAAGCTGTTCCCTAGGCTGCAATATCACTGTTTCTGAACGCTACGGTGAAGTGCGTCGTGTGCACAACCGTTATAACAGTGAGGTCAATGGCTATTTCCTCTGTGACCGGGGTCGGTTCGGTGCAGGCTATGTCAACAGCGATGATCGAATCCCCTATTGTGGAATTCGTAATGCTAACGGCGTCTACGAAGCCACTCCAGCCGATGATGCCCTCTCACACCTCAAGACACTGCTGAATGATGCCAAATCAGTCATTGGTATCGGTTCACCAAGATCATCACTGGAAGCCAACTTTGCTTTGCAAACGCTGGTTGGTGAGGACAATTTCTATTCTGGTCTTTCAGGGTCTGAGGCAGAAATTGCAAGCCTGCAACTCCAGGTACTTAACAGCGACATCAAAACACCGTCCCTTGCAGAAGTCGAAGACTGTGATGCTGTACTGATCCTCGGAGAAGACACCACAAATCATGCACCCAGACTGGCCCTGTCAATTCGCCAGGCCGTGCGAAATGAAGCAATAGACCTGGCCAAAGAAGCACGCATACCACTCTGGCAGGATGCTGCCGTACGCAAGCTGGCCCAGGATGCAAGAAGCCCATTATTTATCCTCACCTCATCAGAGGATCGCCTGGATGGGGTGGGCACAGGTATCAGGCTCAGTTCTGAAGATATCGCTCTCGCGGGCATCAATATCGCAAACGGTATCGATAGTACCGTTGAAGGTGGGGCAGATATCCAGCCAATCGTCGAGGCGCTGACAAATGCCAGCAAGCCGCTGATTGTGACCGGCAGCAGCAGCGCTTCTCCGGATGTTGTAAGCGCAGCAGTGAAGATTGCCACCGCATTGACAAAACGCAATGCTAAAACCGGACTGCTCATCTGCACCGATGAAGCCAATACCCTTGCCGCGGTGAAATTAACTGAGAAGCCTTTCCCCGCCACCGGCGCGGATGTCGCCATTATTCTTGAGAACGACCTGTCAATGCGAGTCGCTGGATCCACACTTGATGACTGGCTGGCTCAAGTAACTAACCTGGTGGTCATCGACAGCCTGGATAACAACGTCAGCTCAAGGTCCAGTGTCGTGTTACCGGCAGCAACTTTCGCAGAGGCAGAAGGCACCTACATTAATAACGAGGGGCGCGCACAAAGATCTTTCGGTGCATTCAAACCGAAAGGTGATATTGCTCCCGCCTGGGACTGGCTGCTGCGAATTTGCCACGGGCAGGATCTTCTCACCGATGTCAAACATATAGATGACCTGCTAGACGCCATAGCCAGCGCCCACAAAGATCTGGCAGGAGCCGTTGATGCGGCACCAAATGCTGCATTCAGGGTTCATGGGCAGAAGATTTCACGAATGACCCACCGTTCCAGCGGACGTACCGCCATAGTGGCCGACGTCACCCTGCACGAGCCCAAACAACCTGAAGACAATAATTCCGCACTCTCCTACAGTATGGAAGGTACAAACCAGGGGGCACCCGGTGGGATGAAAGCCTATACCTGGGCTCCAGGTTGGAATTCAAACCAATCCATCAGTAAATTTCAGCATGAAATGTCAGGAAGTGCAGGCGAAGGCACCCGTGGGGTGAAATTATTTACCGGGTCATCCGTCCAACTCGCTGCCACAGAAATTAGTCCTGATGGGAACAGCAATGGGATCAGAATCGTACCGAACTGGCACATCTTCGGCAGTGATGAGCTGAGCAACAGGTGTGAAGCTATTCACAGCCTTGCCCCTTCACCCTATGCCCTACTAAGCCCAGGTACTGCAGGCAAGCTGGGAGTTCAGGCAGGTGATGCACTAAAACTTGCCGCTGGCGATGCACCTTCACTGGTAGTAATGCTGGATGACAGTATTGCTGAAGGATGCGTGATATGCCCGGTACTGGAAGAAACACGTGCCTATCTTCATTTGCAGGCTGTTGGCGATCGTTTACTAATCAAAGATGAGTCCTGGACACCGCCAGCCGGTGACGAAAATATCATCTCGAGTGACAGGAGTTCTTGATGTCAGATGAAGTTTTCATCTATGTGATTGTTTTTGGCACCCTGCTTGGCACGCTTTCCCTTGCTGCCGTGCTCATCTGGTTTGAACGGCGATTGATCGGACTCTGGCAGGATCGCCTAGGCCCCAACAGGGTTGGACCTTTTGGTATCGGCCTTGCACTTGCAGATATCCTCAAGATGTTTGCCAAAGAAGACTGGATACCGCCATTTGCAGATAAATTCGTTTTTATCTTTGCCCCCACAGTGGTACTAATTTCCATGTTCATGGGATTCGCGGTAATCCCCTGGGCACCAGGTGTTCAGATAGTCGATCTCAATATCGGCCTGCTGTTTTTCCTCGGCATGACTTCCCTTGCTGTCTACAGTGTATTACTGGGGGGTCTGTCCTCTCACAATAAGTATTCACTACTCGGCGGATTACGTGCGGCGTCACAGATGGTCAGCTATGAGGTGTTCATGGGTCTGTCTCTAATGGGCGTAGTGATGTTGACCGGCTCCTTCAGCCTCGTTGCTATAGTCAATGCCCAGCAGAATCTCTGGTTTGTTGTCAGCCAGCCCCTCGGGTTTTTTGTCTTCCTGATCGCAGGTATCGCCGAAAGCCACCGCCTGCCATTTGACCTGCCTGAAGCAGAGCATGAACTGGTAGCCGGGTTCCACACCGAATACTCAGGCATGAAGTTTGGTATGTTCATGGTGGGTGAGTACCTAGGTGTCATCCTGATCTCCTCCATAGTGGCGACAATATTCTTCGGTGGCTGGCTTGGCCCTGATTTCCTGCCACCATTCTTCTGGCTTGCCATTAAGATTTTCACCCTGATTTGCTTTTTTGTCCTGTTGCGTGCAGCAATACCCAGGCCGCGCTTTGATCAGCTCATGTCCCTGGGATGGAAGATCATGCTGCCACTGACACTGGCCAACCTGTTGGTAACTGGGGGCATTGTCCTCTGGACGGGGTATCAACCATGATTGGAGCACTAATTAGCCAGATCAGAACCCTATGGACTGTGCTGCAGCATACATTCACACCTGCCGATACCGTTGAGTACCCAGCGAAACCTGGGTGGTTTGGCGTGACCAAGAACTCGCCCAAAGTGGGGCCATACCTGGCACCAAGATATCGTGGCCGGATCGTTCTGACACGGGACCCTGATGGCGTTGAACGCTGCGTCGCTTGTAATCTCTGTGCTGTTGTCTGTCCCGCTGACTGTATTGCACTACAAAAAACAGAAGATGAAAATGGGCGCTGGTACCCGGAATTTTTCCGCATTAATTTTTCACGCTGCATTATGTGCGGATTCTGTGAAGAAGCCTGCCCTACCTACTCAATCCAGCTCACACCAGAATTTGAGATGTGTGAATACGACCGACAGAATCTGGTTTACGAGAAAGAAAACCTGCTGATCAACGGACCCGGTAAATATCCGGATTACAGTTTCTACCGCGTCTCCGGCATGGCCGTTGGTGGTAAGGGCAAGGGTGAAGCAGAAAATGAAGCACCACCCGCAGACGTCAGGAGTTTGCTGCCATGAGTATCGAACTTTTCCCTTTTTACGTGGCTGCAACGGTTTCGCTGGTTTCGACCCTGCTGGCAGTATCGCGATATAGCCCGACCCATGCTTTGATATATTTCATTATTTCTCTGCTTGCAACTGCAGTTGTTTTTTTCCTTCTCGGCGCACCTTTTGCCGCAGTACTCGAAATAATGGTCTATGCCGGTGCCATCGTGGTGCTATTTTTGTTTGTGGTAATGATGCTTAACCTGGGTTCACGCGGAGATGAGCTGGCACACCAGTGGCTTAAACCCAAAATGTGGATCATGCCTTCCATTCTTTGCCTCATTCTCTTCTTTGAGCTTGTTTATGTCCTTTCCGGCACATCGACTCCCATTACCGGTACCGCCGTTTCACCCAAGGAAGTAGGCATTCAGCTATTTGGACCCTATGTTCTCGCCGTAGAGATCGCATCAATGTTGCTGCTGGCGGCGCTGGTAGGCGCCTATCACCTAGGAAGACGCTACCTATCTGATACAAGGGGGCAAAGCTAATGGACCCCATTGCTGTGCCAATTGAACAGGGTCTGGCTCTTGCCTCCATATTGTTCGCAATCGGACTGACTGGTGTCATGGTCCGACGGAATATCATTGTCATCCTGATGTCTTTAGAGGTCATGCTTAATGCCTGCGCCCTGGCATTCATCGTTGCAGGAGCCAAATGGGGGGAGGCTGATGGGCAAATCATGTTCATGCTGATCCTGTCAGTCGCGGCTGCTGAAGTTGCCGTCGGCCTGGGATTGTTGCTGCAGATAAATCGTCGAGTCGGATCTATCGATATTGATGAGATCAGCAGGTTAAGGGGTTAATCCATGAACGAATTAATTTGGTTAATACCCCTCGCTCCACTGATTAGCTTCACCATCATGTTTGCTACCCAGGGCAAACTGGGAAAAACCCCAGTTGCTATTCTTGGGGTTGGCTCCGTGGGACTATCGGCGCTGATCGTCTTCAGCATCGTCTTTACCTGGCTGAATTCTGGCCCACAGGCGCCCTATGTCCAGACCATCACCTCATGGATCAACGTTGGTGGATTTAATCCGCAGATAAGTTTCCACCTCGACGGCCTCTCATTAACGATGATGTCCGTTATTACGGGTGTTGGCTTTCTAATTCACGTCTACTCCTCGCTGTTTATGGAAGATGATGAGGATTACAGCCGCTTTTTCTCCTACATGAACCTGTTTGTTTGCGCCATGCTGATTCTGGTACTGGCCGACAATCTGTTGCTCCTCTACCTGGGCTGGGAAGGCGTCGGACTGTGCAGTTACCTGCTGGTTGGCTTCTGGCATGAAGACCCAAATAATGGCGCCGCGGCCCGAAAGGCATTTGTGGTAACAAGAATCGGCGATACAGCCATGGCGCTGGGTTTGTTCCTGTTGTTTATGCACCTGGGTACATTACAGATACAGCCCATGCTGGAAGCCGCTACCCAAACCTGGGTGACTGGCGACTCGATTCCCACAATCGCCGCGCTGCTTCTGCTTGGTGGTGCCGTTGGAAAATCTGCCCAATTACCGCTACAAACATGGTTGCCGGACGCCATGGCAGGCCCTACACCGGTCAGCGCCCTGATCCACGCAGCAACCATGGTAACCGCAGGTGTTTATCTCATTGCCAGAACCCATGAGCTCTACCTGCTGGCTCCGACGGTGCAGACAGCCGTCGCAGTGGTGGGTCTTGCCACCTTGTTGATGGCCGCGTTTACTGCCCTCACCCAGACTGACATCAAGCGAATCCTGGCTTATTCAACGATCAGCCAGATCGGCTACATGTTCCTGGCGCTCGGCGTTGGTGCCTGGGCATCCGGTATATTCCACTTGATGACTCACGCCTTTTTCAAGGCGCTACTGTTCCTTGGAGCAGGTGCCGTTATCTACAGCCTTCATCATGAGCACAATATCTTCAAGATGGGTGGCCTGAGAAAAAAACTGCCCGTCGCTTTCTGGAGTTTCCTGATTGGCAGTGCAGCACTCACGGCCCTGCCCCTGACTTCAGGTTTCTACAGCAAGGATGAAATTCTTCTCGCTGCCTATGAAGTGAATCCCTTGTTCTGGGCCGGTGGACTACTGGGAGCATTTCTCACCTCCGTCTATAGTTTCAGACTCGTGTTCGTCGTCTTTTTCGGTGAAGCAAAAACAGAACCCTCTGCACCTGCGGGTCCAAGAATGGCCGTGCCATTGAGCATACTTTGCGTCTTTTCAATTATTGGTGGCTGGTTCCATATCCCTGTGGATGCCGTGTTCCCTGTCGTTACTGAGTCACATCACGACCAGACGATTGCCATCATTACGCCGCTCGTACCCATCATTGGAGTGATACTCGCCTACCTGATGTTTCTCAGAAAGAGCTTGGACTTCACTTCCCTGCTGGAGTCATCAATTGGTAGTAACCTGCGGAAATTCTTTTTCAGCCATTGGGTAATGGACTGGCTATACGATAAAGTTTTTGTCGTACCCTACAAAACCATTGCTCGAATAAACCAATCCGATATTGTCGATATGGTCTACGAAGGTATCGCCAACATCACATCAATTTTCCACTACCTGACTTCCTCCACGCAAACGGGCCAGCTACGCTGGTATGCCTTTTCTATGGCTGCGGGTCTGGTATTTATTCTAGCCATCATGTTGGGGATTATCTGAATGCAGCTCGTAGCCCTAATTAGTGTTCTATTCGTTGGTGGACTGGTCGCCTGGCTGGCGGAAGGAAGCAATCGTGACTGGCCTAAGTGGATATCGCTGATCACTATTTTGCTCAGCGCCGTGCTGATGATACCGCTGTTTTCGCTCGAACCTACCAGCGTGCCTCTGGGTGCAGCCACTTCGCAATGGTTGCTGGTCTATGAGGTACCCTGGATTCCAAGGTTTGGCATTAGCTTTCTGCTGGGACTGGATGGCCTGACCCTACTGATGGTAGCGCTGACCCTCTTTCTCGGACTGGTGGCGCTGGCTTCATCGTGGAATGAAATTGATCATCAGCCCGGATTTTTCCAATTCAACCTGATGTGGACACTTGCCGGTGTTACCGGTGTTTTTGTTGCTCTGGATCTATTCCTATTCTTCTTTTTCTGGGAAGTCATGCTGATTCCCATGTATTTCCTGATCGCAATATGGGGGCACGAAAACAAGGCTTATGCCTCCATGAAGTTCTTCCTGTTCACGCAGATCAGTGGCCTGTTTATGCTGCTGTCCATTCTGGTCCTCGTCTTTGTCGCAGCAGACCTAACCGGGAATTTCACCTTCAATTATTTCGATCTCGTTGGCTTGAACCTTGATCCTGACATCGCCTGGTGGCTGATGCTCGGGTTCTTCGTTGCTTTTGTGGTCAAGCTGCCGGGATTTCCTTTTCATACGTGGCTGCCTGATGCACACACCCAGGCACCAACAGCGGCGAGCGTACTTCTTGCTGGAATTTTGCTGAAGACCGGCGCCTACGGCCTGATCCGGTTTACGGTGCCGCTGTTCCCCGAGGCAGCCATGGAAATTGCACATGTTGCGATGCTACTCGGCGCAATCGGTGTCGTTTACGGCGCTGTACTGGCCTTCGCCCAGGATGACTTCAAACGACTGGTCGCCTACTCCAGTGTCAGCCACATGGGTTTTGTGCTGATTGGTATTTTTGCCTGGAGAGAACTCACGCTGCAGGGATCCGTCATGCAGATGGTTGCCCACGGACTCAGCACGGCGGCACTATTTATGATCGCTGGCGCACTTCAGCACAGGTTGCATACACGGGATGTATCAAAAATGGGCGGTCTTTGGAAAGACATGCCACGGATGGGAGCAATCGCGATGTTTTTCATCGTAGCCTCTTTGGGTATGCCTGGCCTCGGTAACTTCGTCGGAGAGTTCCTGATCCTGATGGGGACATTCCAGGTGGATGTACCTATCACAGTATTCGCTTCCCTGGGCCTGATTGTCGCAGCCGTCTACTCGCTCGTCGCAATGCAGAGGGTATTTCAGGGTGCACCCACAGCAGACAGAAATCTTCAGGATTTTGATTCAAGGGAAGTTGCCACCATGGTGCTAATGATGTTGGGCCTGGTCTATCTCGGTGTTCATCCGCAACCTGTCTTCGATATGGTGGAACCCACCTTGACTAGCCTGTATCAATTGACTGGACCGGTACACGAATGGGTTGGAGCAGCAAGATGAGTGAACAACAGCTGGTTGCCATACTGCCCCACATCCTCCTGAGTGCATTGATCCTCATCCAGATGATGGTGATCGCCTTCGCCAGGAATCTGATGACAACGGTTGTCATATCAGTCATCGCACTGATTCTGACCGGGCTTGCCTTTATGCCGGCACATTCGCTGATTCCTATCGCAGTGACGCCCCTGATTGTCCTCGACGGATACGCCATATTTTACTCAGGGTTGATCCTGATGAGCGCCACAGCGGTAACGCTAATGGCCTATGACTATTTCAAGGACCGTGGGGAGAGACAGGATGAGTTCTTCATGCTGTTGCTGCTGGCAACACTAGGCGCTCTCATCCTGGTATGCAGTTCCCACTTCGCGTCTCTGATTCTTGGACTGGAGTTGCTGGGGGTTTCCCTCTACACCATGATAAGTTACCCGCAGAAAGGGTTGTTGACCCTGGAGGCCGCCCTTAAATACCTGATACTTTCCGGTGTGTCTTCTACCTTCATCCTGTTCGGGACCGCCCTTATATACGCTATCAGCGGCAGTCTGGGCTTTGCAGAACTCGCCACCATCGGTTCGGCTGAGAACGGCACGAGTGAACTGTTTCTGGCGGCTGGTAGTGCGCTGATTTTCGGCGGCATTATGTTCAAACTGTCTCTAGCACCATTTCATATGTGGACCCCTGACGTTTATGAGGGTGCACCGGCGCCAGTGACGGCATTCGTTGCAACGGTTTCCAAAGGTGCAATATTCGCCATTACACTGCGGCTCTTTACTTCCTCCGGCCTGATTGAGACAAGCTCGATTCTCACTGGACTCTCTATTGTCGCCATCCTTTCAATGCTGGCTGGCAATCTGCTCGCCCTTCGGCAGGACAATGTGAAACGTATTCTTGCTTATTCATCTATCGCACACCTGGGGTACCTGATGGTGGCTTTTATCACCGCCGGTATGATTGGCGGGAAAGCACTGGCTGTCGAGTCATCCAGCTACTTTCTCTTTGCCTACTTTATTACAACCCTTGGTGCTTTTGGTGTGGTAACTATCGTATCCCTGCGAGACCATGAGAAAGATGCAGGCGATATCTCTTACTACGAGGGCTTATTCTGGCACCGCCCCCTGTTGGCAATGATGTTTACGTTAACGCTCCTTTCCCTCGCGGGCATCCCACTTACGGTTGGATTTATTGGCAAGTTTTATATCTTCACCGCCGGTGTGACTACAACACTCTGGTTACTACTGCTGGCAGTAATCACCGGTAGTGGCATAGGTCTTTTCTACTACCTGCGGATCATCTTTGCCATGACCAAGAGAACGGATGCTGGTGCGAGCGAAATCGAAATCCCACTCGCGGGTGGCTGGGCGGTAGCAGCGATTAGTGCTGCAATGTTGCTGTTTGGCATTTACCCGGCCCCCATCATTAACCTGATCAACAACCTGGTATCGTCGATCGCCTAACAAAGGCTGCAAGGTGCAGAAAAGCACCTTGCAGCAACCCCTGTTAAAAGTTGTAGCCGGTTTCATTGTGCTGTGCCTGGTCCAAACCAGTTGATTCATCCTCTTCGCTGACCCGCAAACCAATGGTGAGATCAACTAGTTTCAGAATAATGAAGGTTGCGATAGAGCTGAAAATCAATGTCGCCACGACACCTTTAATCTGCACTAGAAGCTGACTGCCCATTAACCCGGATTCAACTCCGAATCCAGCACCACCAAGGCTTTCCGCGCAGAACACTCCCGTGAGGATCGCACCGACAATTCCACCAACACAGTGCACACCAAAGACATCTAGTGAATCATCGTAACCCAGTGCCCGTTTCAGCGTTGTTGATGCGAAAAAACATAAGAACCCTGCGGACAGGCCAATCGCCATGGCACCCAGTGGGCCAACGGAACCAGAAGCGGGTGTAATAGCAACCAAACCAGCCACGGCACCGGTAATAATACCGAGCACACTGGCTTTCTTGTACAGAACCCATTCCGTCATCATCCAGCCGAGCGCGGCACAGGCAGCCGCCACCTGTGTGACCAGCATTGCCATTGCGGCGGTACCATCTGCTGCCAACTCACTTCCTGCATTGAAACCAAACCAGCCTACCCACAGCATTGCTGCACCTATAACGGACAAGGTCAGGTTATGCGGCGGCATTGGTGTCTTCGGATAACCTTTTCGATTTCCAAGGACCAGGGCGGTTACAAGACCTGCAATTCCGGCATTGATGTGAACAACCGTTCCGCCTGCAAAGTCGAGAATGCCCATCGAACCCAGCCAGCCTCCTGACCCCCATACCCAGTGAGTGACGGGCGCATAAACAAAGGTGACCCATATTCCTACGAATACCAGCAGCGCTGAAAATTTCATTCTGTCGACGAATGCACCGACCATAAGTGCTGGAGTTATAATTGCGAAGGTCATCTGGAAGGTGATGAAGAGTGTCTCAGGAATAGTCCCTGAAACGGACTCTGCCCCTACACCGGCCAGAAACATCATGCCAAGGCCGCCCCAGTATTCCCCTTCCCCGCCGAAGGCGATGCTGTACCCCCACAGGACCCAGATAACGGTCACCAGGCAGGTAATTGAGAAACACTGCATAAGGACCGAAAGCACATTCTTGGCCCTGACCATGCCTGCATAAAACAAGGACAGACCGGGAATCGTCATAAACAACACCAGTGCTGTTGCGGTAAGCATCCAGGCGGTATCACCCGAACTGATCTCACCGGCAAATGCAGCCGGCACAACAGTGAACATCAATGCCCCAACGAGCGATCTTGCTAAAAGGCTCACTCTGACTTCAGATACAGGTTTTTGCGAATTCTCTTCCACTTCCGGCTCCTCCAAATTTTGCTCTTTATAAATAGCCATGCTACACCTTGAATAGATGAGCAGGACTTCATCAACAGACTCTTCAGCAAGGTTGATGCCAGAAAGGTCATGTTGCTCAGAAGTTAACGGTCCCCGCCACATATGGTGCATACAGGAGCACCAGGGCTGTTCAGCCCACCATACGGGCGCACTATTTTGGTGCGCCCACGAAGCAGGGCGCTTCAAAATGCAGCGCATATGTTGTCTAGAACCACCTCCACATCAGTCATCAAAGGGGGAAGACAACAAGCCGATCCATGTTTTTACCGTATACTAGGATGAAACCTGATTCGTACTCCACATGCCGCCTGCCTGGTTTCAACGCTATGTATCTACCCGCTACACGAACCACAGGGTCAGTATCCTTGTCAAAAATATCCACTATCGATGCTGGTCCGGACACAACAAACCCGGCCTCCTTTTTGTTCACGGCTATGGCGCACATTCACACTGGTGGGACTTTATCGCGCCCGCCTTCGCTGAGAACTTTGATGTCGTCGCAATAGACCTGAGCGGCGCAGGTGACAGTGAGCACAGAGATATCTACGAGGCTCGTATCTTTGCCAGCGAAATTATTGGGGTTTGTAAAGATGCAGGACTTTTGTCCCCCACCGTCGTTGGACACAGCTTTGGTGGAGCCATGGCACGGGTAGCAGCCTGGGAGAGCGGGAACGAACTTGCGGGGTCCGTTCTAGTCGATACCGTGCTGTCTCGGGAGGGCCGTCAGCGCACTGCTGCCGCAAACACTAAATCAGGCCAGCGCACCCGAATTCGCTACTATGACTCACTGGCTGAAGGTGCAAAGCGATTCCGCCTGCGACCTGCCCAACCTTGCCGCAACCAATTTATCCTGGATTATATTGCCCGCCACTCACTCGCACCGGGAGCAAATGGATATTCCTTCAAGCTCGACCAGGCCCTGTTTTCAAAGATGCAAACGGGCGCAGGCACGGGCGAGGAGCTACCCGAAGCGACAACGATGATCGCAGAATCCCGGTGTCCGATAGGCATAATCTACGGAGAGAACAGCCGTATCTTTACAGCTGATTCAACTGCGATGCTCAAGAACCTGTTGAGTGACGATTTGATTCAATGTGTTCCTGACTCGCATCACCACGTTTTCCTCGACCAGCCACTGGCTTTTATTGAGGTACTCAGGAACCTGTTGCCCAAACTCCATGCGGGTATAACAGGGCATCAGGGCGACCCGGTACCAAATTAGCCCGGGTCTCACTGACCGCTCACTTTTCTTGAGTTAAACTGATAACTCACCTTGTCACGATTAAACAAATGACCACCCCAGGCAATTCTGAAGAAGTGACTCATTCACAATCCAGCGAATCGCCCTTCACGATATATGACGCCAATACGCTGGACTGGCGTATTGGGTTTGACATGGGTCTCACTGTCTTTTGGCTGACCACGCTCTCTATCTACATAGCTGGCACCATTGGCTGGGCGAATATTGGCCAGACACCAATCGAGCGGCCTGGCAGTTTCCTTGAGGGCGCTTTTGCCCCCCCCTCGCGTTCCTGTGGCTGGTGATTGGATACTTTCTGCAGAAAAAGAAACTGATGCAGAATACTAATGCCATTAAAATGCAATATATCGAGATTCAAAAATCCGCAGCTCAGGCTGAAATTCAATCTAAAGCCATTAAAGCTACCGAGCTTCATGCCAGAAAAGTATCTTCCCTACGCATTGCAGAGAGCGTCAAACAAAAGCTTGGAGCTATAATGGATTTCCTATATCTGTCCAGTCAGGCATCCGGTAGTTCAGGTGATGTTGCCCAGGACAAGATAGCCGACCTCTGGGCGGTAATGAACCAGAATGACCCCGAGGTATTCTCCCGCTCCATGATGCAAATCCATTTCCTGCACGGCGAAAATTACGCCTTCAAGCTTTTTTACGGCACGGTGATCAGAACTCGTCACAGTGAGAATTTTGTTTTTAATATGGAACGGCTGATCATGGCAGCAGAGGAGTGCGATGACGATGGCATGATTCTCGACTCGCTTTTGGGCAGTGCACACGGCTTTATCTACGAGAAAATGATGGCCTTCAGAGATTCACCGCCGGACGGATTTACCTACGGTACCTATGACTTTGATCCTGACTCTTTCGAATGATCGACAGTTGCAGGAAATAAAAAGGAGACATTTCCATGGATCCGGTACGAGCCATCTCCACTGACCGAGACCAGGCAAGGAAACTGGCAGATACCAACGCTGATATCTGCTTTCTTGCACTTGCGGATGCCAACGGCAGGGCCACCGTCAGGACATTGGTTTTAAGAGATATCGCTGAAAACTATTTCACCTTATTTGTGAACAAAACCAGTCCCAAGTGGACCGCGTTTGCAGAAGGAACAGGGCATGAAATGCTGATCTGGTACGCCAGCGTTCTTCGCCAATACAGAATCTCAGGAACCCTGGAGGAACTTGACCAGTCTATCGTCATTCAAAACTGGCAAAACCGCCCCGACGGCAGCAAATATCTCGATTCAGCCTATGAGGAACTTGGAAGCCAAAGTTCACCGATAGATTCACGCGATATCCTCACTGATAAGATCAGCCAGCTGAAGCAAAGCACGAACCATGAAAAGATGCAGGCGCCGGCCATGGTCTCTGGCCTTAAGCTTACTGCAAACAGGATCGATATACTGGACCTCAATCATCAGGATCGAATCCACGATCGGCAACTCTGCACCTATGATGATGGAGCCTGGACCTCCCAGGTATTGATCCCATGAGGTCCGTATTCATTAGCGCCTTCTAATCACACAATAATGGAGAAGCACTGAATCCAGCACTCGATCTTTGACAGTTACCCTGCCTGCCTATAAATTAGCTTTCAGGATAAGGATCATATCCATCGTGTCGATCGTTCTAACCAGGGGGAACCGTCGAACATGCCAATTGGCTCCCTGATGTAAAAGGAGGTGATCCCATCAATAGTCAGTCTATTAGGGGAGCCTCCGGGTTGTTTTAACTCGGAGCTTGCTCCCACTACGTAAGACACGGCCCCAGGGTGCATGCATCCTGGGGCCTTTTCACTTATGGTCGTTCAGAGTTCACTCGCAGCAGACTTGATATCCGTCAAATTGGAGAAACAAGTCTCCACTGCCGTGCTCAGGAAATCTTCCATGAATGGTGAACTCATCTGATCTTCCCTTATCGCTGCAAACAGTGTGCACCACAGGCCAGACTCACCCAGTTTAGTTGCGACAATGGTCTCGCTCTCAAGGTACTCGGTCAAAGCCCAGTTCGGCAGACACGCAATACCGCGACCACTTGCCACCAGTTGCACCATCATGGGTGTGAGTTCCGCGGTCCTGACTGAAGCCGGCTCAAGGTCCTGGGGGTCGAGAAAGTTTGTAAATATGTCAAGCCTGTTGCGATCTACCGGGTACGTAATCAGCGTCTCCATCATCAGGTCTTCCGGCAACAGAAATGGTTTAGCAGCCAGGCGATGGTCCTTCGCCAGCGCCATCATGGCTTCATAACGAAATAGCGGTACATAATGAATACCAGCTAGTTCGACCGGGTCGGAAGTAATGACCAGGTCAAGGTCTCCACGCACCAGAGCCGGTAGTGGCGCAAAATTGAAACCACCGGTCAGATCAAGCTCAACTTCCGGCCAATCCCCCCTATAACTATCTATACACGGAATCAGCCATTGAAAGCAGCTGTGGCACTCAATACAGATGTGTAACCGGCCCGCTTCCCCCCCCGCCAGCCTGACAATATCCCGTTCAGCAGCACGAACCATTGGTATGATGTCATCAGCCAGATTCAGCAGACTACGGCCAGCGCTGGTGAATCTTGGTGGCCTGGTTTTGCGCTGGAACAAGGTACAACCCATGCGGCCTTCGAGGTCCTTTAACTGATGTGACAGGGCAGATTGAGTCAGGAAAAGCCTGTCGGCAGCCTCTACAAGACTCCCCGTATCTCGAAGCGCCATTAGTGTTCTCAAGTGCCTGAGTTCAATCACTGGGTTGACCTATTAAATGAGTGCCATTCAAGTATACTTAACATGGCAACAGAATTGTTCATTTGGATTCAGGGATCAGAATCCATCCCAGATCCAAATATGGCGTGACTCAGCCGAACGACAAGACACAATATGCGGTTGGAGCCAAATAAAGGTGAACGAACCCAATGTTTAACGCCTGGTCTGTTGTGATAGACGCTTTCCTTGATGAAACCGATGAGCACTATGTCAATGTGTACGGTGAGTATGAAAGTAATCTTCACCTGCCGATCTCAAATACCCGCAACGCCCTTGAGATAATCTCCAATAGCGATGCACCCTATCACGATGCAAATCACACGATGATGATTACCACCGTTGGCATGGAGATACTTCGCGGGAAAATACTGATTAAAGGGGGTATTTCGGCGACCGACTGGGTTCACTTTGTCATTTCACTGCTAAACCATGATATTGGCTACATCCGCGGAATCTGCCGCGCTGATCGGAATGGGCGCTATGCGATCAACAGCGAGTACGAAACGATCTCTCCACCACCCGGTTTTACTGATGCATTCCTGACACCGTACCATGTTGATCGCGCCAAAATGTATATTTCAGAACGCTTCGAAAGGAAGACGCAGTTGATGTTTACGTAATATGCGAGAATATTGAGTGAACGCGTTTTCCGGTCCCAACCGATAGTGATCAACAGGGCTCAATTGATTTTCCTGGACTGATCAGAGCTGTAGACCTTATCGGGCAGTTGGCAGATCCGTCCTATATTCGCTAAATTTCAGCACTATTTGTCGAGTTTAAGGAAACCGGGCAGGCAGCAAAGATGGGCTATACCACCGCCGCGGACCTGCGTGCAGGCTACCCGTAGTTCTTCTGGGAGGTTGTTGTAACACCTTTCATATCCGAAGGTGTTCGTTTCCTGCACCGTACCCAGGAAGGACAGAAATGTGTGGCAAATATCTATGCCAATGTATTCACAGAAGAACACGAGGCGCCAACCTACGGACCGGGAGACGCGAAGCGGATGAGCACTGGCTTGAGGCAGAGTCCCTGTTCAAGGTGAAGGAGGTCACGGAGAGTGACAAACGACGCGACCTGCGCCGGGTAAAGGACAACTCAGAAACCTAGACCAGAAATGAAATAACCCTTGCCGGCCAGAGCCAATTATCAGCAGATCTCTCAAATTGGCAATTCTCCGGCGAAATTCGTAAAATCCCTGCTCTTTTGCACCTAAAGCAAGCCAGAAGGTGCAATTTCACTGTCTCCTAGAGGGCAGTTATTTATTGAGACAAGAAATACATGCTTACCAGTGCCGACAATACAGCGCCCCTATCTGTGCCTGTTTTCGATCGTAAATTGAAAATCTGCCTGGTGGGTTATCGCTGTAATCCATACAGCGGTGGGCAAGGGATCTACATTCACTATTTGAGCAAGGCACTTGTCGAAGCAGGCCACAAGGTCGATGTCATCTCTGGTCAACCCTACCCGCAACTGGATGAGCGCGTAAACCTCATAAAATTACCCAGCCTCAATCTGTTTGAACCAAAATACCACCATGCCCTTGAGCTTCGCCCAAGACACCTTTTGTCATTCACTGATTTTTTTGAATGGTTCAGTATGCTGACGGGAGGATTCCCGGAACCCTACACATTCGGCAGAAGGCTTGTTCAGTATTTTGAAAGGGAAGACCCTGATTACGATATAGTCCATGACAATCAGAGTTTGTGTTATGGGGTGCTTCAACTTCAGGAAAAGGGCATCCCAGTTGTTACCACCATTCATCATCCCATCACCAGTGATCTGGCAATAGCCCTCAAGAACACAAGGAGTTGGAGGGTCAAAATTCTGATCTGGCGCTGGCATTGGTTTCTGAACATGCAGAAAAAGGTTGTGCCACAGCTCGATCACCTGACCACAGTTTCCAAGGCATCTCGACGGGATATTGCTGATGCTTTTTCTATCAGCACCAAAAAAATCAAGGTGATTCACAACGGCATTGACACTGAGGTGTTCAAACCTCTGCCGGAGATAAAGAAAAAATCATTCCGGATTATGGCAACAGCCAGTGCCGACATACCCCTGAAGGGTCTGGATTACCTGCTCAAGGCAGTTGCACTACTTGTTCCTGACCATCCTCAGTTAGAACTTATGGTGCTTGGTAAACTTAAGGAAGATGGAGAGACCAAGAAACTTATCGGTAAACTCAGCATTGAAAAACACCTGCATTTTGTTTCCGGCGTAACGACACAGGAACTCGTCGAGTTATACGCAGAAGCAACGCTGGTCGTTGTTCCGTCAATTTATGAGGGCTTTGGCTTGCCCGCCGGAGAGGCAATGGCCTGTGGTTTGCCAGTGATTTCAACAGATGGTGGCGCCCTGCCCGAAGTCGTTGGTAACAGCGGCATAATTGTGCCTGTTCAGAATGAACAGGCTATCGCTGAGGCCATTAGAAAATTGTTAGCTGACCCTGAAAAACAAGAACAACTCAGCAGGAAAGCCAGAGCAAGGATCGTCGAGTTGTTCAGTTGGCAAGGGGCTGCACGGGAGCTGGTGGAATTCTACTCCGGTTTGCCTGGTGTTAGAGAGGATGAGCGTGTCGCTCCAAACTATTAACTTTGACCATCTGCGTCTACGGGACAATGATCGCATCCTCGACCTTGGTTGTGGAGAGGGTCGTCATGCCATAACTGCCTACATGGAGAAGAATGTTGAGTCTGTTGGTATCGACCTTTCGCTCAAGGACCTACAGACTACAAAGGAGCGGTTTGCCGAATTTGAAGAGCCGGAGAAAACAGAAAAGAGCCTGGTAATGTCGATAGCAAATGGGAGCCAGTTGCCATTTGGTGAGCATTCATTTGACAAGGTAATATGTTCTGAGGTCCTGGAACACATCCCGGACTATCGCGCCGTCTTAACCGAGATAAACCGGATTCTCAAACCGGAGGGAATATTTGCAGCCAGCGTGCCAAGGTTTTTTCCAGAATGGATATGCTGGCAACTAAGCGATGAATATCATGCGGAGGAAGGAGGTCATATCAGAATATTCAATGCCGGTGATCTGCGGCGTGATATTGAAGGCTCGGGATTCGTCCACTATAAACGCCATCACGCACATTCGTTACACGTGCCCTATTGGTGGCTAAAGTGTTTGTTCTGGAGAGAAGGTAGTGAAGCCAAAGCAGTACAAATCTATCACAAGTTTCTGATCTGGGACCTGATGAGCAAACCAAAACTGACCTACTGGCTGGACCTGCTGCTAAATCCAATTATGGGGAAGAGTGTAGTGATGTACTTTGTGAAAACCGGGGATCAAACATGACTAAGGTTTACGTGTCGAAGGGGTTTTTCCCTAAAGAGTATTTTAAGGATACGGTTGACTACATTGCTCACATTCAGCAGCACGATGGTTCAATCCCCTGGTTCGAGGACTCATGTTTTGACCCCTGGGATCATATCGAAGCAGCAATGGGACTGACCATTGGCGGCCGCTACGATGAGGCCAAACAGGCATACTACTGGTTAAAGACCAACCAGCTTCCAAACGGCAGTTGGCTTGCAGCCTACAAGAACGGAGAGGTTGAAGACGGGACACGGGCTGAAAGCAATTTTGTGGCTTATGTTGCAACAGGTGTCTGGCACTACTATCTTGTTACCGGCGAGCAGGACTTTCTGCAGTCCATGTGGGGCGTCGTTGAATCAGCAATGGAATTTGTACTTCGGCTTCAGGGTAGCCACGGTCAGATCTACTGGGCAGAAGATACCAGGCTCGGAATCCGTGAAGACTCACTGATAACAGGTTGCAGCAGTATCTATAAGAGCTTCGAATGTGCGCTCAATATTGCTACTAAACTGAATATCAAAGTAAGTGACTGGGCGCTGGCACGCACCAAACTCGGTAATGCGTTGACTACACACCCGGATTGTTTTGACAGAACCTGGGATAGTAAAAGCCGCTTTGCCATGGACTGGTTTTACCCGGTGCTGACTGGCGTTATAAAGGGGCGACAAGGAAAACAACACCTGCTCTCAAGGTGGGATGAATTCGTAATTCGTGACATGGGCAGTCGCTGTGTAAATGATGAGCCTTGGGTTACGGTGGCAGAATCCTGCGAACTGGTCATGGCACTTCTTGCCGCTGGCGAGAATGCCAGGGCTATCGAACTGTTTGGCTGGCTGCACCAGTTCAGGGATGAGGATGGCTCCTACTGGACAGGCTATGCCCTACAGGACAAGGTCATCTGGCCCCTGGAAAAACCAACCTGGACCGCCGGAGCCGTGATGTTAGCGGCAGATGCGCTGTCTAACTACACCAATGCAGCACACCTTTTCCGTGAGGGAGCAGCACTGCACGCCGCCAAGGATTCGCTCAAAATAAACTAGCGCTCATGTGGCTCCGAGTAGGACGAGACCATCTTTCAGGACTTGACCCCTAAAGAAGCCTCCACTATCCGGGCAAAAAAGCTGGCCCCGTAAACAAGTGCCTCGTCGTTGAAATCATAATCATGATTATGAAGTGGTGAGCTGTCCTCCCCATTGCCGAGGATCAGATAGCATGCTGGTACCCGTTCCGTCATAAAGGAAAAGTCTTCAGACCCAGTACCCGGCTGGCTGCTCCTGATGACATTGCCCGCACCAACTAGTTCATCACACACTCCTGCTGCCAGGTCAGTAACGGCAGGTTCATTCACCACCGGATGAAAGATGGTGCGAAAGTCCAGATTCCCGGTCGCGCCATGGGCTGCACATATGCCTTTGACCAGATCATCAACTCGCTGTTCAATGTGCCCCATCACCTGCATTGAAAAAGTACGCACCGTACCGGCGAGATGAGCAGTTCCTGGGATGACATTGTAGGCATCGCCCGCATGAACCTGTGTAATCGACAGGACCGCAGTTTGTGTTGGACTTATATTGCGTGAAACAACTGACTGCAATGCCAGGATCAATTCACCCGCTATTACAACCGGGTCAACTCCCTGATCAGGAAAAGCCCCATGGGCGCCCTTTCCCGCAATTCGAATATCAAAGAAAGCACCGGCCGCAGTCCTTATACCAGGTGCTGCTGCGAACTTAGCAAGGGGCAACCCGGGCGCATTATGTATTGCGTAAAGGCTATCGCAGGGAAACTGCTCAAGCAGCCCGTCTCCAAGCATCGCTTGCGCACCACCCAGCCCCTCTTCCGCCGGCTGAAATATGAAATTCACCTGGCCGCGGAAATCTTTACTCTCCACCAGGTATTTTGCAGCTGCCAGCAACATGACCGTATGCCCATCATGACCACAGGCATGCATTGCACCACCATTCGTGGAGCAATGACTAAATGTGTTGTTTTCCTTAATCGGTAGTGCATCCATATCCGCGCGCAATCCCACAGAGTTGGTTTCATTGCCCACGGTTAGCACACCAACTATTCCTGTCTTCCCAACGCCACGATGTACCTTGATGCCAAACTCTTCCAGCTTCTGAGCGACAAAGTCAGCAGTACGCGTCTCTTCGAAGCCAAGCTCCGGATGCGCATGGATATCCCTGCGCCAATTGATGATTTCACTCTCCATTGCAACTATTTCTTCAACCAGTGACATTGTTTCCTTCCAGGCGCTTCGAATTTTGAGCGAGCATATCAGGGCTCGTCTGGGGAATCACCCGGCGCCCACTAACTGCACAGGTCAAGCAGGATATGTCTATAGATTTAGTTTGTGTAACCCGAGCCTTCTTGCCAGAATTGATCCAAACGGACATTGCAGGTAAAAAACATGAGCTATGAAACCATCAAACTAGACGTTACAGATTCAGTAATGACGATCACCATGAATCGACCTGAGCGTCTCAATGCCTGGACCTACCAGATGGGCGATGAAATGCAGCAGGCGATTAAAGAAGGTAATGCGGATGACGAAATCGAAGCTTTCATTCTCACGGGCGAAGGACGCGGGTTTTGTGCGGGTGCTGATGTCAAAGATTTGTTTCAGACACAGGCCGAATCAGGCACAACCGCTCGTGGTCAATCTGAGCCAGCGGACTGGGTCCGGCTCGTGCGGGAATCCAAACCGATTGTGGGGGCGGTTAACGGGGTTGCCGTCGGTGTCGGCCTGACACAAATCTTACCAATGGATCACATCGTCGCCTCCCGCGATGCCAAATTCAGCTGCCGATTCATCAAGATGGGCCTTGTACCGGAGCTCGCAAGCTCACACTACCTTGTGGCACGCTGTGGATTCGGTCAGGCGAGTGAACTGATGTTGACCGGCAAGATCATCAGCGCCGCCGAGGCGATGGAGATGCGGCTAATCGACACGCTGGTTGACGGTTCAGACCTCCTGGATACAGCCCATGAAAAGGCAAGATCAATGGGAGAAAATCCACAGGCCGCACTGAATATGGTAAAGACTCTGATTACTCAAAACATGGCGGAAACCAATATTGAGGATGTACAGGCTCGTGAAATGGCAGCCCTGTCCCAGTGCTTCGAATCAACCGAACACAAGGAAGCAATTCAGGCATTTATCGAAAAACGAGAACCGGACTTTCGCGCTGCAAGGGGAAAATAGGATGTGTACCAACTAAGAACCAGGCGACCTGTAGCGCCAGACATCGGTAAAAAGAAACCCATACGTACATAGCAGCAGTGAGGCAACCATTGCGGGAATGAGCCCGTTCATCGTGCCAAATGCCTCTATAATGAATCCAAGGATCAATGCACCAAGGGGCATTGCCCCCAATAGGCCCAGGCTGAATACACTCAGTATTCTAGCCAGATGTTGCGGTTCTGCTGACTCCTGCACAATGGCGCGGGACAGGGTGGATGTAACCCCCATGTTGGTCCCCCAAAAAAACAACACCACCATGAGTAGCCACCAGTCTGGTGTAAGCCAGAGGAACCCAAGAATGAGCACCCGGGTAAGTTGCATCAGCAGAAACCAGAGGCCTGGGCGGGCAATGGGCATAATTTTGAACTGGATCATATTGGAAACCGTCGCTCCGCCATAGAATACGATCAGTATAGTGGCGAGGCTAATGGCATCACCCTCATAGACGCGCTTAATAATGAAGGGGACTACCATCGAAAAAGCCCCAAAATTAAAAATACTGGAAACAAAATTGATAAGCATCGTCTGAAAAATGGTCTTATTTCTGTAGGATGCCCGCAGGCCACCCAGAACAGACTGCCAGATTGATTCATCACTAGACTCGTCGATACTTTCCCTGGGGGCTATCCGGCGAACGGCCAAGGCTCCCAGAATCAGACTGATGGCCTGCACCATAAGAACCTTATCAATTCCGACGATCTCCATTTGTCCGGCGAGGGCTAAACCTCCCATCTGGACGACAAACCCTATGGCTGTCGCGACGGTCACCGCGCGCTGCACCTCTTCACCGGCAACCCGATTGAGTATCGCCTGCTGGGCAGGACTCGAAAACGCGAATGCCGTACCCATAGCTAGCCCAAACAGAGAGACCGTCCAGATATTGAGCAACCCGGAATTGATACAGGCATAAAGGGCAAGCGGTATAAGCCAGGCAATTCCGTAAACTCGAACCAGCAGGTCCCGTGCATCCTTTTTGTCCGCCCTGGCACCACCCCAGAGCATCAATGCAATCCCCGGCAGACCGATCATTCCCTGAATCAATCCAACCTGATCCGCAGGCAACAGCAGTATTCCCACCAGCAACCAGCTGATGAGCAACTGCTGCATGGAAAGTGCTGTACCGGTGAAGGCGGTTGCACCTAGATATGCACGGAATTGTTGGTTTCGCCAGAAACTATTGTCTGTTTCGCTCAACTGATACTTCTTCTGCTCTTTCTGGTCCGAGAAACCATTGAGAATGGAGTATCCCATGATACTCCCGCCCAGACCGCTATTTATTGCAGCGATCAGGGAACACTTCTGACTGAAATTATATATCCTTATATTTCAATAACTTAGAGTAACATGCCGATCAAAATATGGCATTGACTTGCTTGCTTCAAGCAAGTATCTTGCAACCCTATATCAAAACTTGAGTGGTGAAGATGGCTGACTATGTTGCACCGAGTCCTGAAATTGGATTTGTAATCAATGAATTGCTGGATTATTCCTACATCAATTCGATGGAAGATTTCACCGAAGCTACACCAGACCTGACGGCCGCAATTCTTGATGAAGCCGGCAAGTTTGCTGCACAAGTCCTGTCACCTCTTAACAAAACTGGTGACGAGCAAGGAACCAGGCAAGACGGTGACAAGGTGATCTCTGCCGATGGTTTCGCCCAAGCCTACCAGATGTTTGTCGACAACCAGTGGTTGAGTCTAGCCCAGAATCCTGTATACGGTGGCCAGGGTCTACCCTTCATGATTCACCTGGCGGCCTGCGAAATGTGGCATAGCACCTGCACCTCTTTCGCCCTCTGTCCGATGCTGACCGCCGGCGCCATAGATACCATGTCTGCACATGCCAGTGAGCAGCTGAAGCAGTTCTATCTGCCAAACATGGTTTCTGGAAAGTGGACAGGGACGATGAACTTGACGGAATCCCATGCAGGTTCAGATTTGTCCACACTGAAAACACGTGCGACACCAGAAGGCGATCACTATTTGATTCGTGGCCAGAAGATATTCATTACCTGGGGCGAACACGATATGGCAGAAAATATCATTCATATTGTATTAGCACCCCTGGTTGATGCACCACCAGGCAACAAGGGACTTTCACTGTTCCTGGTACCAAAATTCCTGGTAAATGAAGATGGTTCCCTGGCCGACAGAAACGACTTACGAGTCGTTTCGACCGAAGGCAAACTTGGTATTCACGCCAGCCCAACCTGTGTGATGAGCTTTGGTGAAAATGAAGGCGCGGTAGGCTATATGATCGGTGAACCCGGTGATGGACTGGCCTGCATGTTCACCCTGATGAATCATGCGAGGGTTGAGGTAGGTTTACAGGGAGTTGGCATTGCCGAACGTGCATACCAGGATGCAATCAGCTACGCGCGCGAGCGCGTTCAGGGGCGAAACGTTGAGACCGGGGAGGCTGCTACTATTATCCAGCACGCTGACGTCCAGCGAATGCTTATGCATATGAAGTCCACGACTGAAGCAATGCGCGCGCTAGCCTACGACGGAGCCTTCTACTATGACCTGCGCGCACACGAGGAAGATATTGAGAAGAAGCGGCAGGCTGACGAGCGGTTCGCCCTTCTCACCCCTGTCATCAAAGCCTGGTCAACGGAACTGGTCAATGAAGTAACTTCCATAGGCGTTCAGGTTCATGGTGGTATGGGTTTTATCGAAGAGACCGGTGCAGCCCAGCACTACCGCGATGCACGAATCACCGCAATCTATGAGGGTACGACGGGTATACAGGCTAACGATCTTGTCGGCAGAAAACTGCTGCGAGACCAGGGTGTAGCACTGACATCCTATATGGAGGAAATTTCCAAGACCGTGACAGTACTGAACAATTCCGATGACCCTGATCTGAAACGAATCGCAAAGCAACTGCGGGAAGCGTTGGAAAATCTAGCGTCTGCATCTCAGTTTATTATTGAAAATTCACAGGCTAGCCAGAAGTTTGTTGGTGCAGTCTCCTACAATTTTCTGATGATGATGGGCTATGTTGCCGGTGGCTGGTATATGGCGCGTTCAGCGGAACTTGCGGTGAATAGAATCAACGAGGGTTCAGACAATGATTTCTACAGGAAGAAAATGATATCTGTTGGCTTCTATTTCTCTCAGCTATTGCCCCGCCACCTCGGCTATCGGGACGCAGTTATTCAAGGCGCCGGGTTGGGCGCCTCTTTAACCGAAGAAAGCTTCTGAAAATTTTCTGGAATTATCATGGCACTTAAGAACGGCGGACGTTTAACCCAGGCTGAGAGAGCAAAAATCTCCGACAAACGCATGCTGGAAGCAGCTGTCAAACTGATCGTGGACCACGGGCCGGCGGCAACGAGCCTAAAGGAAGTCGGTCTGCTGGCGGGTTACAGCCGGGGTCTGGCTGGGCAAAGGTTTGGCTCAAAGGACAAGTTGTTTGCATTTGTGCTCCGGCAGGTTGGAGACTCTTGGCTGGATCAGTTGAAGCGTGCAACTGACTCACAGACCGGGCTAAAGGCTATCCACCAAGCTTTGGATGAACACTATAAATTTTGCGTCGAGGCACCGGACCAGGTCAGGGCCTTTTACACCCTCTGGTTTGAATCCGTAAACGCCGGGTCTGAGCTCGCGGCTATCATCAAGAATATTCACAATCGCCGCCACCTGGACATGGTCAGCTGGATTTCAGCCGACACCCAAATTCCTGACGCCCGCAAAAGAGATGCCAATACGATCGCTGCGCAATTTTGTGCGTCGATCATTGGAATCGTCTACTACTGGCTGGCAAACCCGGAAGCCATCAACGAGACCAGAGACTTGCACGAAAGCCTTAAGAACACCATGACACTACTCATTCGCTAATTAGACAAGCACAAAGTTAAAAAGAGGAACATCTAATGTCAGAAGTAAAAATCAGATCCATCGATAAAGATAGCCAGGAACGAAACCAGAAACCACCACTTAGATTTGTCACAGCGACAAGCCTCTTTGACGGTCATGATGCCGCGATCAACATCATGAGACGTATTCTGCAGTCACTTGGCGTCGAAGTTATTCATCTCGCGCACAACCGATCCGTTACCGAGATCGTGCAGGCAGCCCTGCAGGAAGATGTCCAAGGAATCGCGGTCAGCTCATATCAGGGAGGCCACCTGGAGTACTTCAAGTACATCGTCGATATGCTTAAGGAAAACAATGCTGGCCATATCAAGGTCTTCGGTGGCGGCGGCGGCGTTATTCTGCCGGATGAGATTCAGGAACTCCATGACTATGGCATCACCAGGATCTATTCGCCCCAGGACGGTATGGCTATGGGGCTGGTTGGTATGATTCAGGATATGGTCAACCGCTGCGAAGGGGTTTCGGATTCCGCGATACCCTTTGAGAATGCTGAAGCCACAGACTATCTAGCTCTCTCTACACTCATTACAGCAATAGAACGGCGTGATATCACCGCTGGTGACCTGGCTGCACTCAAACTGGGCTCAGACCGCTCACCCCCCATTCTCGGCATTACGGGAACAGGTGGTGCCGGAAAATCCTCACTTTCCGATGAGATTATTCGCAGGTTTAGAACAGATTCAGGCGATTCAGTTCGCATTGCCGTGCTTGCTATCGACCCAACGCGAAGGAAAACCGGTGGCGCACTCCTCGGTGACCGAATTCGAATGAACTCTATCTACGCACCTAATATCTTCATGCGCTCCATTGCCACCAGGCATTCAACAGGTGAAGTTCCAGAGTATCTGGCCGAAGTAATCGCAGCCGTGCGTCAGTTTGACTTCGACCTGATCGTTGTTGAAACACCAGGCATAGGCCAGGGCGATGCCGGCATCGTTCCCTTTGTCGATGCTTCAATGTATGTGATGACACCAGAGTTTGGTGCCCAGAGCCAGCTCGAGAAGATCGACATGCTCGACTTTGCTGATCTTGTTTTGATCAACAAATTTGATCGTAAGGGTGCTGAAGACGCATTGCGGGATGTCGCCAAGCAGGTGCAGAGAAATCGCGAGGCATGGAGCGAGTCACCAGAAAAATTGCCCGTCTTCGGCACCATCGCTTCACGGTTTGGTGATGATGGTGTGTCTGCAGCCTACCATGGCCTGTTGAAAATCCTACGGGAGAAGGGGCTGAGGGACTGGGATTCGAAGCTTCCATACAGCGAAAACAGACTACCATCGGAAAGATCGGTTATCGTCCCCTCCGCAAGGCAGCGATACCTGGCGGAAATCTCCGAAGCAGTTCGTACCTACCATGCCGAGTCCGAAGTCCAGTCAACTCTGGCCAGGGAACGTCAGCAGTTGATTGGCACACAGAGAATGCTGGGGGAGGATATAGACGGGATCACTGACCTCATAGGCCAGCGTGATGAAAAACTTACCAACGAAAATAAAAAGCTGCTAAGTGAATGGCCAACAGTAAAAGAAGGATATATCGGTGAGGAGCGAATCGACACAACGCCATCGGGCAAAGAAATCAAAACACGCCTGGGCAGTGAGACGCTTTCTGGTAGTTGGGTGCATAGGGTTGCAATGCCCGCTTACAAGGACGAGGGTGAAATTCTAAAATTCCTAAAACGTGAAAACCTACCCGGACTATTCCCCTTCACCTCCGGAGTATTCCCATTCAAACGGGAAGGTGAGGATCCAGCACGTATGTTCGCTGGTGAAGGAGATGCTGCCCGAACTAACAGACGGTTCAAGAAACTGTCTGAGCATTCCGAGGCAAAAAGGCTGTCGACAGCTTTTGACAGCGTTACCCTATACGGTTTCGATCCGGCAACCCGGCCTGATATTTACGGCAAGATTGGTAACTCGGGCGTATCCATCGCCACCCTCGAAGATATGAAAGTCCTGTATGGTGGTTTTGACCTGTGTAATCCCAGAACATCAGTTTCAATGACGATTAACGGCCCAGCTCCTACAATTCTGGCCATGTTCCTGAATACTGCTATTGATCAGCAGGTCGATCAATTTCGTGACAAGGAAGGTCGGGAACCGAACGACAACGAATATGCTGTCCTACGCCAATTTGCACTTTCCAATGTCAGAGGCACCGTTCAGGCTGATATTCTGAAGGAAGACCAGGGTCAGAATACCTGTATTTTCTCTACGGAATTCAGCCTGCGGATGATGGGAGATATACAACAATATTTCATTGAGAACGATGTTCGCAATTTCTACTCCGTATCTATATCCGGGTATCACATTGCAGAAGCCGGCGCGAACCCAATCAGCCAGCTTGCCTTCACACTTGCCAACGGATTTACCTTTGTTGAGACTTACCTGGCACGTGGTATGGATATCGATGACTTCGCATCCAACCTTTCATTCTTTTTCTCCAATGGAATGGATCCAGAGTACACCGTAATAGGTCGTGTCGCTCGAAGAATATGGGCCATCGCAATGCGCGACAAATATGGGGCAAACGAAAAGAGCCAAAAACTGAAATATCATATTCAAACTTCTGGCCGCTCCCTTCACGCCCAGGAAATGCAGTTCAACGACATTAGGACAACCCTGCAGGCACTGCTCGCGATCAATGACAACTGCAATAGCCTCCATACCAACGCTTATGATGAAGCCATTACAACGCCGAGTGAAGAATCGGTTCGCCGCGCCCTGGCTATTCAATTGATCATCAACCGAGAGTTTGGTGTGACCAGTACTGAAAATCCGGGACAGGGCTCATTCATCATGGAAGAGTTAACAGACCTGGTTGAGGAAGCTGTGCTCAGAGAATTTGAGAAGATTTCGGACAGGGGTGGTGTTCTTGGTTCAATGGAGACAGGTTATCAGCGTGGCAAGATCCAGGAAGAATCAATGAAGTATGAAACTCTCAAACACAATGGTGAACTGCCCATTATTGGCGTCAACACCTTTCAACCAGAAGGTGAACCCGTCGACACGACTATTACCCTGGCAAGATCGACGGAAGAGGAAAAGCAGAGCCAAATCAATCGATTACAGGATTTTCAGGCGAGCCACAGCGATACCAGTAAACAGGCTCTGGATAACCTGCAGAAAACCGTCAGCGAAGGCGGTAATGGCTTTGCGGCATTAATGGAAGCCGTTCGGCATTGCTCTCTCGGACAGATGACAGATGCTTTCTTTGAGGTCGGTGGTCAGTACCGTCGTAGTACCTAGGCTAATCAAGCCTGATCAAATCTGCTGTAGGCATCGCCCCACCACCGAGTTCAGCAGATTTGGTCGCCTTAAATACTTCCAGATCACCCAACACGATTTGCCAGGTATAAAAGAAGGGCGTGCCTTCCATATCGATTTCGAAGCAGCCAAAGCCTATTGGAATCATGGCAAATTCGCCCTCAAAGCTGCCGACAAGATAACGTTCCAGAAATTCCAGGTACGCCGCACGCTTTTCAATTGATACAAGGTCAAAGAAAGCAACTGCGTCTCTACCGTTCGTTTCAACCTGTTCTAAAATTTCTGCCGGAAACAGCCCTCCCGTCCACCTGGCATTAATTTCGGTGACGATCACACTACCATCATCCTTAAGAAAATAGTCTATACCGCAGTTGCTGCCCTCGGCAGAAGTGTATCCATGAGAGCGGGCATATTCTCCTACCTTGAGCAGGATTGACTCCTGCTCAGCAGTGAGCCCCACACCTTCTCCAATCAGGTTGCCAACCCACAAACCTTCTGCGAATAATATTTTTCGGATATTTGCGATGCGAATTTCAGTATCTGAAACAAAGAGATCAACAGTCATTTCAGTGAAGCGATCAAGGGAGAGTTGCTCCTGCAATATGATGATCATGTCATCATCATACTCAACAACATAGGCAAGGCTTTCTGCAATACTCGTGACAGCAGTGACATTCCTTGCGCCAGCCAGCCCAAGCAGTTTCAACATAACCTGATTATCATGACGGGCAAAGAAATCTTTTACCCCATCCCCCGTTAATTCAGCCTTTGTACAAACCAGCGTGTCTGGTGTAGGTATTCCATAGCCCGGCGCATTCTCTGCAAAATGAACCTTTGAATTGACGTTCCTGCTGACATTAAGAAGCTTCTCATCACGATGCAGCCCCGCGTTGGACCCACTGACCATATAAAGATTGATCACGACGGTCAGGTTCGGGTTTCCCGCCGCTAATTTGGCGACGGACTCGTAGTAATCAAACTTCGGATGGTAGCTGAAGTGTTCCATGGGCACAGTCGCCGCTACCATCTGCCTAAAAAAACCATGGTACGTCTTCAGCGTTTCCTGCCACTCCGGCTTCAGATTTTCGTCGTAAAGTGCCAGGTGATCATTATCATGCCCAATACACGCCAGAGCAACCTGCAACATAGCTGTCAACTCGATGTTCGACAGGTGGTCTGCCTGTTGCTTATCGCTGAGATCATCCAGGTCAAAATGCAGAGAGCAATCATCGCCAGCCATGGCAAACAGAGAAGAAAAAGCTGTGCCAGGAAAATATGATCCGCCCTTCATATGTCTATACTCTTATTTGTTAAATGCGCCGCAAAAGTCCCAGCGTTTTTACCTGAATGAGTTTCTCGAATAGTCCCGAGGATATCGCCCGTTTGTAAATCGTATGGGGCGCCTGACCACCTTCACTGGGATCTGTGAAAATATCGTGAATCGCAAGGATTCCACCGGGCACGATATGTCCAACCCAACTACTATAGTCCGTCATAGCGGCTTCCATACTATGCCCACCATCAATAAAAACCATGCCCAGGGGTGTAGCCCAATTTTTTGCTGCAATGGCTGAGGGTGCAACAATGGGCACAACGGTTTCCTCAAGTTCTGCCGCGCGCATATTCAGTCGAAAGTTTTTGAAAGAATCCAGTAACCCGAGTTGCTCATCGTAAAGCTCCGCGTCATGATATTCCTCACCCAACTGATGCTCCTCTGAACCACGGTGATGATCTACAGCATAGAGGGATGTATCTGATTCCCGGCATGCCTGGCCAAGGTAAACAGTCGATTTCCCACAATAGCTGCCCACTTCTAGGCACGGACCAAGTTCTGCCGAGACAATGCAATAGTCATACAAAGCCTCTCCTTCAACGGGGTCCAAAAAGCCCTTTATCTGATCAACATCAAGCGGTAGTTTCATCGGTTTATGGTGCTATGAATTATGCGGGATTTAGAAATTAAAGAAGATAACAAGGTACACAGGTACGACAATCATCACCCCATAACAAACGATATTATTGAGCGGCGGCCATTTATCTTCACTCTTAACGGGGAACTTATTTCCTATAACAAGCCAGATACAGCAACCAAGGATTATTGAAAGCATAATACTTAGTACGATCAGTCCCATCAGTTTGAGTCCCTGAGTTCAATCCGGAAATAGTACCACGCACTCATGCAGTAAGTGTTAACAATCGCTTTCGTTTGATATAGGCCTTAAAGAGGCAAGTACCTCAACTTATCTCCTGACCTGACGTGCTGGTCAACTTCGACTTCCGCGAGAGCGTTTGCCCAGGAGACCGACGACATTACACCAGAACCCTGCTCGGAGAATTTCTTAAGCAATACCCTGTCCCTGGATACTTCAGCCCGAACCCGTAAATACTCCTTGCGCCTGCCACCTTTAAAGTCAAAATCAGCCTCGCCCAGGTAAAACTCATTTTCAGTTTCCGTGCCTCCCTGGCAGGCGAGAAGATATGGATGCGCAATCATGATGAAACCAACAAACGCCGACACTGGATTACCAGGCAAACCAAAGATAGGCGTACCATGCACTTCTCCAAAGGCAAGCGGTTTCCCTGGCTTTATGGCGATTCGCCAGATTTCCAGTTGCCCAAGTTCTTCCACGACGGTACGAACGTAATCTTCTTCACCTACAGAAACACCGCCAGTTGTTATTATACAATCGCTTCCCTTAGCTCCCCGGCGCAGAGCTTCTTCCGTTGCTTCCTGCGTATCTTCGATCACACCAAGATCCACTACCATCATGCCTAAGTCTTTCAACAGGCCCGCCAGCACAAAGCGATTTGAATTGTAAATCTGGCCCGGCTGTAAGCTTTCCGCTGGTTCAACAAGTTCATCACCAGTTGACATTATTGCTATCTTCAAAGGCTCGAACACCTCGATCTCAGCAACACCAACCGATGCAATCAACCCAAGGTCCTGAGGACCAAGCTTTCTGCCCCTCTTTAGTATCGTTGTACCCTGAGAGATATCCTGCCCCCTCGGACGGATGTTGGTACTCACAGAGGGCACAACCTTGATTTTCACCTGGTTGCCCACGCCATTTACTATTTCCGTGTTCTCCTGCATCACCACGGCATCAGCTCCGGGTGGTATTGGAGCACCGGTAAATATCCTGGCTACTGTACCCACCGCAAGTTGATTGCCAACCTGACCAGCAGGGATTCGGTCACTAACTTCGTACACACCATCTGCTACGATTTCCGAGCATTTAATGGCATATCCATCCATTGCACTATTTGCCGCAGGCGGAACATCCACGCTGGAGCAAATATCCACTGCCAGATATTTTCCAAGCGCTTCATCTAGGTGACAGGTCAATGTTCGCTCTGTTGGGCTGGCTTTTGCCAATAAATCCGTAATTACATCCTCAAGCGGTGTCAGTGAAGTCACCATCGGCTAATGAGTTCCTGTTTTCAGCATCTCTGCAAAGTTACACGGCTTGTTGCTGATATCCAGCTGCTCCTTCAAAATACCATTCCAGGCGGAGCGGCACGCACCTGTTGATCCGGGCATGCAGAACACCAGCGTCTTATTCGTAATCCCGCCAAAGGCCCGTGACTGTACCGTGGAAGATCCAATTTCGTCATAGGACAACTGCCTAAACAATTCCCCAAAACCCGCTATTGGCGTCTCAAGCAGCGGTGTGATTGCTTCTGGTGTTACATCTCTCGTCGTATAACCAGTTCCTCCGGTCACAAGGATCGCCTCGATAGACTCATCTGCTATCCAGTTCGAAATTACTGCTCGTATCTTGTAGACATCATCGATCTCAATCAAGCGACCACCCAGTTGATGACCAAATTCCTCCATGGCATCGCACAAAAACTGACCCGATGTATCATTTTCAAGTGTTCGGGTGTCCGAGACCGTCAACACCGCAATATTCAACCCATCCGCCATTTATCTACTCCAATTACGACCTTGTCAATATCATTTAAGATCGCCATCATACTCCGACTCAATAGCCAGGAATAGACAGCCCATGAGTGAGTCCATTCACGCCCTAACTCGCAAAACTGGAAGTATTCGATTTCCTTGAAGAGGATGACTACAGCGTCATTGAAAAGTATATGTTCGTCCATGAATACGAAAAAGGCGGCTACGTCCTCAAAGAAGGTGCCCACGGTGGCTACATGTTCTTCATCAGCAAGGGTGAGGTCGAAGTCATCAAGCAATTCGATAACAAGAAGCACACGATAGCTAAACTGTCGGAAGGCCGATCCGTAGGTGAGATGTCGCTTATTGACGGTTCACCCAGATCGGCTACAG
>PVBE010941941.1_pt1 | contig 43510 bp, 36 predicted proteins | sample 1631181 | NCBI WGS metagenome assembly PVBE01 (sample SAMN08397723, study PRJNA350692) | Marine metagenome, whole genome shotgun sequencing project. | isolation source: water | place: Pacific Ocean | collected 2012-04
CCGCCTGATTACACTCAATAATGCCACGTCTATCACTCCTTTTGTCTCCTGCTAGTTCGTCAGCAGGACAGGGTTACACGTGGGTCAATTTTGGGTGCAAATATATGGGCTTAGTGGGTCACTTTTGGATGCAATTTAACACAGTAGTTCCTTTAATTTAGGTTTCGTTACCTTCCCCATCGCATTTCTTGGCAGAGCATCGATGATCCTGATGGCTTTGGGAATTTTGTATGAGGACATTTTTCCTTCACACCAGGACTTCAGGTCGGCATACTCCATATTTGCACCTTCCCTCAGTGCTATAAAAGCCATTACCGATTCGCCCCAGGTTTCATCTTCTACACCTATCACCGCAACCTCGGTTATATTTTCATGGAGCAGCAGAGTGCCCTCGATTTCCAGGCCAGAGAGCTTGTAACCACCGGATTTAATTATGTCGATCGAAGAGCGTCCCATGATTCGATAGTAGCCGTCTTCCACAACGGCCACGTCGCCGGTACAGAACCAGCCATCGCGAAAGCTTTCCTCGGTTGCGATGGGATTATCCCAGTATTCCAAAAATACATTATCGCCTTTTATGCGAATCTCGCCGGGGATTTCCTCGTCGGTAATCATGTTGTGTTCTTCATCAAACAATGCAGCCTCCACCCCTGGCAGTGGCTTGCCAACTGCTCCTGCTCTTCTTTCGCCATCGTAGGGGTTGGAAATCCCCATGCCTATTTCGGTCATGCCATACCGCTCAAGCAAGATTTGCCCGGTTAACTCCTTCCATTGATTGAAAAGTTTTACCGGGCAGGCGGCAGAGCCTGATATGTTAAGCCGCATGGGTCTGAAGCCATCGCATATTATTTTCACTTCGGCATCTTCAATTGTTTCGAAATACTGAATGAGTTTTACATAAATGGTTGGTACAGCCATAAACACGTTGTAAGTGCCCGCTACCACTTGTTCCATTATTTTAGGTATATCGAATTTTGCGAACAGATGCACAGTCGCACCTGCCCAGAGCCCGCAGCACAATATGTTGATAATGCCGTGTATGTGATGCAGCGGTAAAAGCAATGGAATCACGTCTTCCTCTGTCCATGCCCAGGCTTCTATCAATGTTGTAATCTGCGCACGAATTGTCTTGTGAGTGCTGACCACACCTTTGGGTTTATTGGTTGTCCCGCTGGTGAATAACATCATGCCCCGACGCTCGGGGCTAATTGCTGGCAGCTTGGTCAGTTCATTGACCAGTAAATCTTCAACCGATATCAGCGTGATGGCCATGGACTCGCACAGGCTTTGCAAAGACGTCAGGTATTTGCCTGTTGACACCATGCGGGTAACGCTGGCACAGGAAAGATAATGCTCCAGTTCTGGAACGGCCGAGGCTACGTTTAGTGGAACTGCAATTCCGCCTGCGCGCCAGACACCGTGCATGGTAGTTACATAATCCAGACTGGCCGGCAAAAAGAAGGCAATGCGCTCTTCCTGCAAATCCTCCTTGCCACCGAGCAAACCACTGGCAAATTTGTCTATGCGTTGGTTTACCTCGGAATAGGTATGGGACTTGTCACCCTCGACAAGTGCTACTTTTGTGCTGTCATTGTTTAAGTGAGGAAAACCATTTTCTTGCATTTCTACTTATCCATTTGCTTTTGATTTACGTTGAGAGTTTGATGCCAAGTTATGGGTTTAATACTAAGCTATGGGTTTGAAACCAAATCGCGATAATTCGCTCCTGTAAAGCATCACGATAGTTTCACTAAACCATTGCGCTCACGATGATAAATAAAATGGATGGGCCCAACAAACAACCCACACCAGTATAAAACGTAGCAGTCATGGCGCCATAGGGAACCAGCTTGGGGTCGGTGGCAGCAAGGCCGGCAGCAACACCGCTGGTTGTTCCCATCAATCCGCCAAACACCATGGCTGATTGCGGATTGTCCAGACCAATAGTTTTGGCTACCAATGGCGTGCCGATCATTACTAGTATTGACTTGACTAACCCGGCAGCAACACTCAGCGCGATTACTGCTTCACTGGCTCCAATGGCCTCGCCTGTTACCGGGCCAACGATATAGGTAACCGCACCTGCGCCGATGGTAGTGATACTGATCGGATCGGTATAACCGTAAAGCAGCGCAATAACTGCTCCAACAATAAACGAGACCAGTACACCGGCGAAGATGGATACCACACCCACCACACCTGCCTTCTTTAACTCACTCAAGTGCACGCCAAAAGCTGTGGCGACGATAGCGAAGTCGCGCATCATGCCGCCACCCATGAGACCAATGCCACCCAATAGCGTGACATCCGCCAGTCCCGTGCTACCGCCCGTCGCTCTGCCACCAAAATAGGCGGCTAGCAGGCCGAGGGCAATAGCAATAGCAGAGCCGTGTATGCGCCCCTTGGTAAGTTTGTCTGCCATAAAATAGGAGAACCAGATCGTAACGCCTACTACGGCGAAGGCGACGATGAGATTGTTTCGAACAAAGACTGTCTGGATGATTTCCACTAGACCGCTCCCTGCTCTGTGGCATCTGTTTTAGAGTCGGAGTCTTCGGCTGATTGCGGGCCACTACCCCCCATTTTGCTGAGAACCGGTACCAGGGCAAAGCTCACAATAACCGCTGCTACACCAGCTACCACAGCCAGCATTCCGCCTTCGAATGCAGCCACAACATTCTGCCTGGCTGCCATCGCTACCACGATTGGGATATACATCGCACTCCAGAATTTGATGCCGCTACCCGAAGCCCCCTCGACCAGTGATTTGAACCGGGGTGAGTTGCTCGCCAGAACCAGAAACAACATGGCAATGCCGACGCCGCCCACATTGGCCTCTACATTGAGAACAACGCCTAATGCCTCTCCAAGCAACATGCCCAGAACCAGGCAGGCGGACAGCAGTGCTACACCATAAACAATCATTATTCTTATCCTTTATTAACAGCACGGATTATTTCGAGCAGAAGCGGATGATATGACGCAGCAGGCTTTTGTGCAATTTGCGCCCCGGCTGGCACTTACCGGGTCATTATTTCAACCCATCTAGTAGTTTGTGAATTGACACAATGGGCCGGATATAGCTTAATTGTCCTCCGGTCAGCCAGGATGGCTCTCTTCTGCTTTGCTGACCGCTTACTAATGCTTTCAAATTTGGATGGGTTTAGAAATGACTAGATATTTGCAGTCACTTGTCATCTTGCTGCTTGGCACTGTATTGGCCATCTCAGCAGTTTCTGCACAGAACGTGACAACCGAGATTCTGGAGAATGCCCAGGATTACTCCGATCGCTGGGTTACCTATGGCAAAAACTATGGTGCCTGGCGCTATATGCCAGATGACGAAATTAATCGCGCCACGGTAGAAAATCTGCGGCCGGTCTGGATTAAGCAGAATGGCGTTACCGGCGGTGCCTTCGAAGTGACGGCGCTGGTTAACGATGGGCGCATGTACCTGACCACGGCGAATAGTCATTTGCTTGTGGTTGATCCTTTGACAGGTGATGAGTTGTGGCGCTACGACCACGATTTTGAGAATGTCGATCTGTGCTGTGGGCCCCACAACAGGGGCGTGGCGCTTTATGAAGACAAGGTCTTCTGGGGCACTCTCGATGCCCATCTGATTGCCTTCGATGCAGCGACCGGGATTCAATTGTGGGACGCCGAAGTAGGCGACTACCGTGAATCGTTCTCGGTGACCGGTGCACCCCTAGTAGTGAAGGATATGGTGTTGATCGGCGTGGGCGGTGGTGAATATGGTATTCGCGGGTATATCGATGCCTATGATGTGAATACCGGCGAGCTCAGATGGCGCTTCTACACTACGCCTGGCGAAGGTGAGCCAGGCAATGAAACCTGGCTGGGTGATTCCTGGCAAACAGGTGGGGCGCCAACCTGGGTAACGGGAACTTACGATCCTGACACGGATTTTGTCTTCTGGGGAACGGGCAATCCCTGGCCGGATATAAACAACAATGTACGCGCCGGTGACAATCTTTATTCCAATTCTGTCGTTGCGCTGGATGCAGATAACGGACAACTACGCTGGTATTTTCAGACCTCACCGCGTGATGAATTCGACCATGACTCCACTTCCGAGCCAATGATCATCGATGAAATGATTAATGGCCAACTGCGCAAGCTGGTGGTGCAGATTTCCCGTAACGGCCATGTCTATGCCCTGGATCGGGAAACTGGTGATTTCATCTATGCCCAGGAATATACCCGGGTGAACTGGGCCGAGCGTGATGAAAATGGTAAGCCTGTACTTAAAGAAGAGCTCTATGACCCGGCCGGTACCGTGGTATTCCCCGGTCTCTATGGTGGTAAGAACTGGCCGCCTGCCGCCTACAGCCCGGATACCCATATGGTCTATGTACCGACAACGGAATGGGGAACCATGTTTACCCGCCGTGATGGTGAAGGTCGGCCCGGGACCATGGACCTGGGTGGTTTTCCGCGCTTCGATCCGGCGGGCTCTGCCAATCTCGTCGCATTTAACCTGCGCACCGGGCAGATCGACTGGCAATTCGACCTGCCTGGAAGTTTCAACTGGGCAGGCGCACTGGCTACTGGCGGTGGACTGGTGTTCTCCGGTGGTGCCGACGGTTATCTGCGTGCTTTCAACGATGAGACCGGCGAGGTGCTGTGGCAGTTCCAGACCGGCAGCGGCGTGTATGCACCACCGACCAGCTTCACCATAGACGGCAAGCAGTATATTGGCATTGCCTCGGGAACCCGAAATCCTGTCAGCCGTGCGGGTGTGGCGACCGGAATTGCACCGGGTAATTACATATTGTTCAGTCTGTAGACGATTTGGGAATAGTCAGACTTATGAGAAAAGCGTCAATGATTTACCGCAGCGCAGTGGTCTTGAGCATCGGGTTTGCTGCCTCCTTTTCCAGTTTCGCCGGTGTTGGGGAAGGTCAAGTACTCTATGATGGTTTTTGCCAGATCTGCCATGGCGGAACCGGAGAGGGCCAGACCATGGGTAAGTCGCTGACCGATAACAATGCCAGCCGCCTGAGCGATGCAGAGTTGATCGACGTTATTACCGCCGGTCGTTCGGGAACCGGCATGGTGGCATGGGGGTCTTCGTTCAGCGAACAGGAAATTCTCGATGTGGCGAGTTATGTCAGGGTTTTGCAGGGGGGAACCGGACTGGCTGAAGTAGATGAAAATGCCGGCGTCAGTGACGACCCGGCGGCGCTGGCAGGCGAGCAACTGTTTAGCGGGTCGGCCGGCTGTATTTCCTGTCACAGCTACCGCGATCAGGGCGGGAATGTGGGTCCAAATCTGGATGGATTGAGTGCTCGTCTGGATAACAATCAACTGATACAGGCTCTGGTCAATCCATCACAATCCATTGTCAGTGGCTATGAGGTCAAGGTAGTGGAGCAAAATGATGGCACCTTTATTCGTGGTCGTTTTCGCAACGACTCCGAACTGGCGGTACAGATTCAAAGTAATGATGGCAGGCGTTGGGTTACTTATTTCAAGGATCGTGTGAATTCTGTGACAGATTCTACGGAATCGGTTATGCCAGACGTATACGCCACATTGGGGGCATTGGAGCAGGAACAGCTGCTGGCTTTCTTAAAATCCCTGTAAAGCAAGTAGCCTCGACACTAGAACGTGAAAAAGGCAAAAATAGCTAGAAAAAACAGTCCAATAGAAAGGCAAATCCCGTAGATAATTGAAGCGGTCACAAATTTGAAAAAGGTGACGATATGGCCCTGTTCAAAAAAATATTTGAAGCTTAAATACAGGTACACCACGACCCAGTACGAAATAACAGTATCCAGTAGTCCGGCAAACGGACTCAAAACCAGAAGCTCCCTCCCTTCAACCGCGCTTAGCAAGACACCCAGAATCAGCGCGAAAAACAGAAAACTGTGGTTGTGAACAGTAAGTATCAAATGCTCGATATAGTAGCGCCCCGAACTGAAATACACGATCTTCTGAATCAATGCCAGCACGGGCAGGAAAAACAGAACCAGCAGTGGCAGGTTCTCCAGCAGCTGTGCGCCGAACTCGAGGAAAAACTCCAGCGGGTTTTCTGTGATTGCATCCATGTTGGCTTCCATTTGGGAAGTCAGCATGACCTGTAGTTGCTCATTTCGTTGCGCGGAAAAGAATGGCAGGCTGATATTGCCCACAAATTCAAATACTTCTTCCTCCGTTAGATTTTCATTATCTAACTCGGCACTAAAATTAACTTCCACGTCATCCGCTGGGGCAGCCGCATTCTCAGTGGCAATGTCAGCAGCTTCTTCACTCGTAGTGGGCACTGCGGGATCAGCACCAAATGTGGCATTGAGTGAATTGAGGTAAAGCTCGGTTGAGAGGAGGAGAAAGTAGCCGAGGCTAAACACGATAAACAATCGCAGCGGTGGTAGATAACGTGCCCGTTTTCCCTGCAGATACTCCAGGGAAAGATGAGCCGGTTTAAAAAGTAGCAGGAACAGGGTTTTATAGGAGCGTGAGTTGAAGGCAAACAGGCCCTCCAGCGCTTCCAGAACAATGACAATGAACAGGCTCCTGATTTCTTTATTCTGCTGGCCGCAATTGGAGCAGAATTCACCCTGAAGTGGGTAGTTGCAGTTCAAACATTTCTGAAATTCTGCGAGACTCAGGCCGGGTTTTGACATGGCGCGTATTCGATACTCCTGTTACCAGAGATATCGGGTCGTAACGGTCAAAAGGTAAATAGATTTTGTTAAAGAAGGGACATTTAAGAAGAGTTCCTGCCCTCCAGGAATTTGAAATTGGAGGGCAGGAATACTCAAGGAGCACTCCACACAAAGCCATGGTGGGTAGCTATGTGTCTCGTGGCACAAGACAGCTAAATACCATCATGCTGTATTGCGTTGGCAACGGTACCACTATATATGGGAAACCACAAGAAAATTCCTGCTTCCCGGCCATGCCACTCACTCGGCAGCTCAATTCTCCGGGACTGCCTTGCTGGAACTTATTAATCCTGCTAAGAATCCACGCTCGCGCCTGTCAACGAATACTGATTTCTTTTCAAAATGCTCTTCCTCCAGCAATTTTTCGCAGCTTTTCTGCTCGTTGCAGGAAGAGTTTGAGTCCATGATTTTCAGGATTGGTCAGCTAATTCAGGGGGCGCATGGCTTCTAATGAATGCAGAAACAGTATGTGCTATTACCCGGCAAAGGGTTTTTATCCATTCTATCGATATAAATTTGATATAGGTCAACGAGGACAAATCCTCGCTATGATCTTATGAGCCGATCGAGAGGGTATCCTGATTTTGGATTGTAGACGTCGAGGTGGATAATCTACCTGGTTTCCCAGCCCAGAAGATGCGCGCCATCGGAATCCCGAATTCTGCTGCGGAGTTTGCAACAGTCGCGGATGAGAATGTGCTACATGCCACATTAGCGGCGTCGGGCCATTTGCCTGGGGTAATTGGCAGATGGTTAAGGGCTGGCCTTATTTGGGCTGGAAGTAGATTGGAAGCGCTGTAAACCAGCGTGAGTAAATAAGTTGATTGACTAATTCTCAAGCAGGGAATGGGGTTGTCGCACATTTGGCAGCCCCTTTTTTTGTCTGCGATTTTCGTGTTTCCTCGATTGAGGCCATCGGCCTCGCCGGTGTGTTTTCTGATTATTTCTCTTCTGTGGAAACTTCTTCCTGGACGGCTGTGTCCTTGCCCATATCAGAGACACAGATAGCACCGTCCTTTCTTGAATGCAGGTAGATACTGTCCTGTCCACTCACCTTAGCTTCACGGCTGGTATGATTGGCATACTCAACAGTCTGTTTCCATTCATCATCGACATTAATGGCAATACCGATGCTAACCGTTAACTTACCGACAGGGCTTTTATAATTTTCAAAGTTGGAGGTGGAAATAATATTACGCAAGCGCTCCGAGGCTATTATGGCACCATAGGAATTGGTATCTGGCATCAAAAATAGAAAATCTGCGCCCTCATATCGGTAGGCCTTATCCGTGCCCCGCATATTGTTATGCAGTCGCGTGGCCACGTGTTTCAAGGCTTCGTCTCCGGCCATATGGCCATATTCGTCGTTGTATGCCTTTAGATGATCTACTGCAATAATAGACACTGCATAGGGCCGCGACGTGCGCCGCAGTATGGCATCACAGTGGCGTAGATCGATTGCCATTGCCCGACGATTGGGCAATCCGGTCAATGGATCTTCAATAGAAAGGATCTGCAGTGATTTATCTTCTTCTTCCAGATAGCTGTCACTTACAGAATTGGCCAACTGGGCCTTCACCAAATCAGTATGGGTGACAACGCCGATCACAGTGCCTGCCGGGCCCAGCACTGGAAAGTGACGCAGGCTGCGTTCTTTCGCCAGGGTGAGGGCATCGGTAAGTAGCGTTCCGGCATCGATACAGATGGGATTCTCCGTCATTACCTCTCCGATAAGGCAATCCGATTTGAGTTCCCCGCTTATTATTTTCGCCGCCAATCGCACGATGTCTCGCTCTGTAATAATTCCCACCGGAACACCATCATCACAGATCAGTCCGCATGAATGATGCTTCTTGGCCAGAGCATCTATCACAGAAATCAGTGTATCGCCCGCCTGGTAGAAAGCGGTGATCCGCGACATCACCTGGGTAATATTCAAAGTGGTCCCCTTTATTCCTGACAATCAAGCCCTGGGCGCTAAATGAAGCGACCAGAGGCTATTTTGGGGGATATTTGCTCAAATTAATAGGAAATGGCCACTCTGAGCGAGTAACAGGTCACAAAGGCTAAAAATTACAGGCTTCTGCCTCAAGTTGTACACGAATTTCATTGCCTTCGTCGTCTACATTGATTTCGAAGCAATTGCCTTGCAGATCTCTTAGCAGGTGTCTTCCTGGAACCGCCAACGCGGGCGAACTGGAGTATCTGACCACATTAACCGGGTTTCGGGATCCAACCGGCGCATTTCGGTATATCACGGTACTGCGACGTGGGGCGTAGGTATAGGAGGGATAACTAAGCATTGAACCGAGAAACAGTCCGCCGATAAAACTGCCGGCATCCGAACGGCGATAACGGTGACTGCCGAAGGTTCGGCCGCGCCGTCCGTAAGAACCATAGCGATAGGGACTATAACGACCATAGTAGTTAGAGCGGTATGAATAGCGATTTCCGTAGCCATAGCCACCGTAGCCGCTGTAGCCACGCCGGTAATTACGACTGTCGGCGAAAGCCGCCTGGCTCATGATGAATGCAGCTATGACAATAAGACTCAGTACCAGTTTTTTCATATCGCCTACCTCATTAGACAGAACCGATCAGCTTGCAACACTTACCATGATTGTACATTCTACGCAGGCTGTATGAATAGAAGCTTAACCAGAGGGGATTTCCTGAAGCCGGCTAGATCCTTATCACGAATTGAACGGTTTTATTGATGACCGGCAAGCCTATTGGTGAGCTCATCTTACAGAGAGGTCGCTTCGTGATGAACTCCCAGGAGGAGATTCACCAGGCACTGAGAGATTATAATGAGGGAACCTTTGTTTAGTACGGGCAATTTGGGAGAGGATGGCAAGGCATGCAGTGGATAAACGCAATACGGGAAAATTTCAAACTCCGACCGCTTTGGATGAATGCCTTGTTACTATTCTGCGCGTTCATGGCTTTTTTCTACGTGCCCTGGGATTTCTTTTTCAAACCGTTGGCGGTGGATGAGGAAGTCTGGTTCGGATTCTTGCTCAGAGGCTGGGCTGCCAAGCTAACCGAACCATTGCACTGGCTAATCTATCTGGCAGGCAGTATCGGTCTCTGGAAAATGAAGCCCTGGGTATTTCCCTGGGCCAGTCTGTATTCATTGCAAGTCGCCATAGGAATGTTCGTCTGGAATTACCTCGATGAGCGTGGTTCGGGCTTACTGGGAAGCACACTAATTGCCCTGCCGTTTCTGCTGCTTGCTGCAGCCCTGTGGAAATCCAGGCCCGCACCTACACTCGCACCTCCGGCAAGCCAGGATTAGCTGACCGTCCAAGCAGTTGCTAACCACAGCTCTACAAATTCCGTTTGCTGCCAATAAAGGGTATCCTCAGCGCTGTTTTTATTTCCGCATTATTCAGCTCAGGTGGTATTTGCAAAATGAGTCCTTTGTTCGAATCTCTCAGTTTTTCCCGGGGCCCTGACATGAAGAATCGTTTCATGTTGGCACCTCTCACAAATTCCCAAAGCCATGGCGATGGCACACTATCGGATGAGGAGTATAAGTGGCTGACCATGCGAGCCGCGGGGGGCTTCGGTCTTACCATGACTTGTGCAGCCCACGTACAGGCAATTGGGCAGGGATTTCCTGGTCAGTTGGGCGTATTCTCAGATAATCATATTGCCGGTTTGTCTCGCCTGGCAGAAGGGATCAAAAGCCAGGATAGTCTCGCTATTTGTCAGCTCCACCACGCGGGTATGCGCTCCCCTGCTGACTTGATTGAGGCAACGCCAGTTTGTCCTTCTGCCAATGAAGAAACCGGTGCGCGGGCTTTGACAACCGAAGAAGTTGAGCAGCTTGTCAGGGATTTTGTCGCGGCCGCTGTTCGCACCGAGAAAGCCGGATTTCACGGTGTGGAAGTCCACGGCGCCCACAGTTACATTCTCTGCCAGTTTCTCAGTAGTGAGAACAATCAACGGGATGATCAATACGGAGGTAGCCTGGAAAACAGAAGCCGCATTATCTTTGAAATTATCGCGGGAATCCGCGCGCAATGCCATGCAGACTTCATGGTTGGAGTACGACTGTCGCCAGAGCGTTTTGGTATGAAGTTGTCCGAGATTTCGCTTGTCGCCCAGCGCCTGATGAATGAAGGGCAGATCGACTTTCTCGACATGTCACTGTGGGATGTATTCAAGGAACCAATAGAAGAAGAAATGCAGGGTCGCAGCTTGCTGTCCTATTTTACCGATCTGGACCGTGGCAATGTGCGCCTGGGTATTGCCGGGAAAATTCGCACCCCGGCAGAGGCAGAGAGAGCGATAGCCACAGGTGTGGACTGGATCATGCTGGGCAGGGCAGCAATCCTGCATCATGATTTTCCAAATCAATGCAGGCACAACCCGGACTTTACCCCGGTCGATTTACCTGCCACCCGCGAACATTTGGAAAGCGAGGGATTGTCAGACAAATTCATCGCCTATATGAGTACCTGGAAAGGATTTGTCGCAGAGGACAGACCCCTTTAAAAGGCGGCGATTGGGTTTACCGGTGAACCGGTGCCGTTGGGAATGGGTAGTGGGGCGATGGTTAGCATGAACTCCCAGCGCTGCTGCTCGTCTGCCATCGCGCTGAGGACCTCCAGGTCGGCACGGTCCAGCAGGTGTATGCCCAGCATGGTTAGGGCGAAATCATGTAGGGCAAGTGTTGGCAGGTCGCCAGGGGGTCGCGGCGTGTATACCGGAGTTTCCCAACCGAGAATCGCTATGTCTCGCTCCTTCAACCAGGGGATCACCGAGTTATCAAAACCGGCCGCCTCATCCCAGGTGTCGAACGGACCGACCGTTTCCCGTCTGGCCCAGCGACCCCAGCGCAGCAACATGGCATCTCCAGGTCCGACTGCAACACCGGTTTGTGCTTCCCAGGCTTCCAGGTCTGCCACGGTGATGCGCGTTCCAGGTTCCAGGTAGGGCACGCCCTTGAGTTTGGGAATGTCATACAGCACGCCGCGGGTTACAATGCCATTCTTCATGGTGAGCACCGCATTTTTTAATGCGCCATGCTCCAGAGTCACCAGGTCCTCAACCGGATAGCCATTCCACATCTTGCCGCCGAAGAAGCGGTGAGCGAAGCCATCGATATGTGTTGATCCCAGGCCATGGATACACTGGTAAGAGATACGGTCACTGGCACCACCGCTGCTAGCGTTAATCATCTCCCATTCCACCGGACAGGGATTGTCTACGCTCTCTTCTGTGGAGGCATCTCTGGCCAGTGACACCGTGATTCCCTGTTTGACCAGTTGCGCTACTTCTCGCCGCTTCTCAGGGGTAATCAGATTGAGCGTTCCCATCTCGTCATCCGGCCCCCAGCGCCCCCAGTTGGAGATTTCTTCCTGCCATTGTTCGAACTGCGCCTGGGTGATGAAAGGCAATGTGGTTCGGTTGAAATCTTGAGCCAGCAGAGTTGCGATAGCCGAGATAGATAGAATTGCGGTCGCCAGTAATTTCGTCGATTTTTTTATTGTCATATTGATTGCCTCTTAAACGGTCTACAAAGCGTTGAGAAATTTTTCCGGGTAGCCGGGGGCTGGCTCGACTTTATTCTTATTCTCTGCTGTTTCCTAAGGTAAAGGCGCCTCCAATTTTTACTTCGCCAGTAGTCAGTACCTCTGTCCTTAATCCTGCCTTGTTGACCAGATGGGGTAAAACCAATGGGCTTAGCATTCCAGCAAGATAAGCACAGGGTTCGCAGGTTTCTATACCCCGGCACCGCACGCCATCCACTTCAAATTCCTGTCCCACCAGTGCATTTAAATCGATTCCGCTGGTGACAATATTGCGGCGGAAATCGCCGTGGTCCAAATTAAGATCGTGCTCTGCGAGAAATTTGTCCAGTTCTTCGATAGTCACCAGGGTCAATTGTCTCTTCGGCTCAATCACAGAGGGTTTAGAGTATGTGCCTTTATGCTCATGGTATCGATCTCCGACAATGCCCTTGTTGGCTTCGAGCGTAACCGATTTTACTGACTCCATCGGTTCGCCAGCAGCCGTGGTGATAAATATTTTTTCAATTTTTCCCGGCACAGTTCCCTGTCCTAATCAGGCAAGCTGAACACATACAAGGCATTGCCGTTAGCGGGATGCCTGACATCGGGTGCGACGACGCGCGGTACTGTTCTTGGACTCACCCCCCGCGCCCCCATAGCCGTGGTCACTGCCACGTACTGTTTTCCATCGATGGCAAACGTGACCGGGTGACCTTGCACTGAAGTCCCAAGACGTGTCTCCCACAGAATTTCGCCGTTGTTAACATCGAATGCGCGAAAGCGGCGGTCCAGGTCTCCCACAAAGACCAGATCTCCGGCAGTTGATATGGTGCCGGTCAGGAAAGCCGCGCGCTGCTCGAAACTCCATACTTCTTCCATTCGGTCTACATCATATGCGGCAATCTTGCCCATGTTGCCACCGGAACCGGGCATCTCGAACCAGCGCCGATTAGCTGCCGTGCCGCCGGCACCTTGAGTCAGGGGAACTTCTCTTGCCGCGATCTCGAGACAGGATTGACTCAGGGGAATTACCATTCGTCCGGTCGGTTCATGATAGGTCATGGAATGCCAGTCCTTACCGCCTGCCGTACTTGGGCAGACACTAATCCACTGGTCGATCTGTGCATTGGCGATATCATCCCGATAGGTCACCACACCAGTTGCCGAATCGATATTGGTAAACGCGTTCTGGAACACTGTTTCCAGATAGCCGACAAACTCACCCGATGTGCGGTTGTGCTTCCAGAGTATTCCGTGTTTGCCAATGGAAAAAACCAGCTTGTCATCGCCCCGATCGATTAACACTCTCTCGAACACCTCATCCAGGTCTAGTGCCTCGGCTGGTACATGTTGGAAAAACCAGTCCAGCTCGCCGCTGTCCACGTTAATGGCCACGGTGGAGTTGGTAAACAGGCCAGCATCATAGATGGATAAACTGCGACTCGCTGGCATCCAGGGTTTTTGTTGCGCCGTTCCCCAGTAAGTAAGCTTCGAATCAGGATCATAACTGCCGGTTATCCAGGTTTCACCGCCGGCCCGAAACAGGTCATCGATATCACCCCAGGTGTTACCGCCGGGTTGGTTGGACTCGGCAACTGTATTAAAGCGCCACAGTAATTCGCCCGTATTGGCATCATGGGCACTGATAAAACAGGGCTCGGTAATGTAACGTGAGCAGCCTGCCAATCCCTGAATGATTTTGCCATCGGCGACGATGGGTCCGCTGGAGTTTTCAAATCCCAGGCTGTTATCTGCAATCAGGGTTTCCCAAACCGGCTCACCGGTGCGGGCATCCAGTGCCAGTAATCGTGCATCCGTGGTGGCGTGTATAATCTTGTCGTCATAGATCGCAATATTGCGCATATCTTCACTGTCGACCGGGCCAGCGTGATGTTCCCAGATCAGTTCACCAGTCCTGCCATCCAGTGCCTGAATGATATTGCTGGGGTTAATCAGGTAAACGACGCCGTCATAAACCAGCGGTGAGGGCTCGGAGTCACCTTCGTGCATGCTCCAGACCCACTCCAGTTTCAAGTCGGCCACGTTATCGGTGTTTACCTGATTCAGGGGGCTATAGCTCCAGGCCTGATAATTGCGACGAATCATCGGCCAATCGCCCGGTGCCGGGTTGGTTAACATGGCATCGGTGATCGGGCTAAAGTTTGCTACTGTACCGGGCCGAATGACACCCACCGGGGCTTCGGGTTCCTGTTGCTGTTGCGCAACGGCAGCGCCGCCACCGGGAATATTGGTGGCAAGCGGATAATCTGCATCGGCTGTTAGCAATGGGTTGGTATTGGCCACACCGTTGGTACGCATGACATGGGCGACAATATTCAGATAGTCCTCGTCGCTCAGGTTTTCATTGCCACCCGGAGGCATATTGGCTTTTATATTGTTGAAGAAATCCGTCGGTGACTGCCGACCCCAGCTCCCGAGAAACGCAGGCCCACTTAGTATCGGTCCCAGAGCAGTACCTCCCAGGTTTGCACCGTGACAGGTTGCACAGTTTACGCTGTAAGCCTCGGCACCGGTATCAGCCTGGGTAGCAAAACTAGCAGTTGGAATAGCTACTGCCGGCGTGGACTCCTCGCTACCACAGGCAGCAAGGAGAGACAGGGCGAGTACGCCTAAAACTGAGTTTCTAATTGTCATTTCTGGTACCTCTGGGCACTTTTTCTGTTGAATGAATCAGTAATACATACTATCCGGCAGATTCACCTAGTCTGGCAAGGAAAACACATATAGCGCATTGCCGGTTCTGGGATAGGTTATTTCCGGCGCAATAACACCTGGCACCGTCCTGGGACTGGTTCCTCCCAACGCGGTAGTCACTGCAATATATTGCTTGCCATCGACGGCGAAAGAAACCGGATGTCCCTGCACCGAGGTGCCGAGGCGTGTCTCCCAAACTATGTCGCCGTTGCGCACATCGAAAGCCCTGAAGCGTCGATCCAGATCGCCTACAAAAACCAGGTTGCCTGCCGTGGACATGGTGCCGGTATGGAATGAGGCGCGTTGTTGGTAGTTCCACACTTCTTCCAGCGTGTCCACGTTGTAAGCACCCAGCTTACCCAGATTGCCGTCTGAACCGGGCATTTCAAAAAACTTGCGGCTGGCAGCACCGCCACCGGCACCCTGTACCATAGCGACTTCGCGCGCTGCATTTTCCAGGCAGGTCTGGCTGAGTGGAGCGATCAGCGTGCCGGTTGGTTCATGGTAGGTCATGGAGTGCCAGTCCTTGCCGCCGGCGCTACTTGGGCAGGCTGAGGTCCACTCATCCAGGCCGGCATTTTGAATATCTTCACGATAAGTCACCTCGCCCGTATCGGGATCGATGTTGGTGAAGGCATTCTGAAACACGGTTTCGGTATAGCCAAGAAACTCGCCAGTGACCCGGTCGTTCTTCCAGAGAATGCCGTGCTTGCCTATGGAAAAGACGAAACGGTCATCACCGCGATTCACCAGCACGCGTTCGAACACTTCATCCAGATCCAGCGCTTCGGCCGGCACGTGCTGGAAGTACCAGTCCAGCTCACCGGTATCCACATCAACAGCAACGGTTGAGTTGCTATATAAACCAACATCATTAATGGTCAGGTGACGAGAAACTGGCACCCAGGGTTTCTGTTGCGCTGTTCCCCAGTAGGTGATTTTTAATTCCGGGTCATAGCTACCGGTAATCCAGGTATCGACGCCGGCGCGGAAGGTATCGGTCAGGTCTCCCCAGGTATCACCACCGGGTTCACCTGCCTTGGCGATGGTGACGAAGCGCCATTCCAACTCGCCGGTGTTGGCATCGTGCGCACTGATGTAGCAATCGTCCTCGGTATAGCGCCCGCAGCCGGTCAGTCCCTGGATGATTTTCCCATCCGCCACGATCGGTCCACTGGAATTGGAAAACCCCTTGGTGTTGTCTGCCACGATTGTCTCCCACACCTGCTCGCCAGTACGGGCATCGAGGGCGACCAATCGGGCATCGGTGGTGGCCTGGATGATCTTGTCATTATAGATGGCTATGTTGCGCATATCCTGACGGTTGGCCGGTCCGGTCCAGTGCTCCCAAATCATTTCGCCACTCGCAGCGTCCAGGGCCTGAATAACGTTGCCCGAATTAATAAGATAGATGATGCCGTTGTAAACCAGTGGCGCCGGTTCTGATCCACCATCATGCATACTCCACACCCATTCCAGCGTCATGCCACCGACGTTGTCGGTATTGATCTGATCCAGCGGGCTGTAGCTGTGGGCATAGTAATTTCTGCGGAGCATGGGCCAGTCACCCGGGTCGGGATTTTCCAGCATGGTGTCGGTAATCGGCACATAGTTTTCCACCGTCCCGGCTATGGTGATGCCCTGCGGGGGCTCCGGTTCGCGGCGCTGCTGATTGGCGATCCGGGAAATATTTTCTGCGATGGGGAAATCGGTATCTGCCTCCAGTGCCGTGATCGCACCGTCGACACCATTTACATTGAGAATATGGGCAACGATGTTTAGATAGTCCTCATCGCTTATCCCTTCGTTGCCACCCGGTGGCATATTGGTCTGGATGTTATTCAACAACAGCGCCGGAGTCTGTGTCCCCCAGCGCTGGAGAAACGAAAATCCGGACAGCAGGGGGCCCAAGGTAGTGCCCTCCAGATTGGCCCCATGACAAGCAGCACAGTTGCTGGCGAAGGCGGTTGCCCCGACCTCCGCTTGAGAGCTGAAGCTCAAAGTCTCAATCGTTACCTCGACTGGCACTGAGCTTTGCTCGCTACCACAAGCTGCCAGGAGGGCCAGTCCTGCTATACCAATACCATTTGTTACTATTCTCATCGTGTTTACACCTAATCAGGCAAACTGAACACATAAAGTGCATTGCCATTGCGTGGATAAGTAATTTCCGGGGCTATCACGCCGGGAACGGTTCTTGGACTGCTGCCACCGAGCGCGGTATTTACCGCGATATATTGTTTGCCGTCGACCGAAAACGAAACCGGGTGACCCTGTACAGAAGTACCGAGTCGGGTCTCCCACAGAATATCACCGTTGGTCACGTCGAAGGCTCTAAAGCGTCGGTCAAGATCGCCGGCAAAAACCAGGTTGCCAGCAGTTGACATCGTGCCAGTATGGAAGGAAGCACGCTGTTGATAGCTCCAGTCTTCTTCCAGTGTATCCACATTGTAGGCACCCAGTTTGCCCATGTTCCCATCAGAGCCTGGCATCTCGAAAAACTTGCGGCTGGCGGCGAGTCCGCCACCCCCTTGAACCAGCGCCACTTCACGGGCGGCGTTTTCCAGACAGGTCTGGCTGAGTGGCGCAATCATGGTTCCAGTTGGCTCATGATAAGTCATGGAATGCCAGTCTTTGCCACCGGTACTGGAGGGGCAGGCCGAAGTCCATTCATCCAGCCCGGCATTTTGAATGTCTTCGCGGTACGCCACCAGACCAGTATCCGGGTCGATATTGGTGAATGCATTCTGGAACACGGTTTCGGTATAGCCCAGGAACTCGCCGGTGACCCGGTCGTTCTTCCAGAGTATGCCGTACTTGCCGATGGAGAAGACCCATTTGTCATCACCGCGGTTTACCAGCACCCGCTCGAATACCTCGTCAAGATCGAGCGCTTCGGCAGGTACATGCTGGAAAAACCAATCCAGCTCACCGGTATCGGTACTGACGGCGACGGTGGCGTTAGTGAATAGCCCGACATCGTTAATGGTTAAATGGCGACTGACCGGCACCCAGGGTTTTTGTTGTGCCGTCCCCCAATAGGTCAGCTTCAGGTCAGGATCATAGCTACCGGTAATCCAGGTTTCACCACCGGCCCGGAACATATCAGTCAGATCGCCCCAGGTATCCCCACCTGGTTCGCCGGCCTTGGCGATGGTATTAAAATGCCAGGCGAGCTCGCCGGTATTGGCATCGTGGGCGCTGATATAGCAATCCTCCGGGATATAGCGAGCGCATCCGGCCAGACCCTGAATGATCTTGCCGTCGGCGACTATGGGTCCGCTGGAATTGGAAAATCCCTTGCTGGAATCGGCCACTGCCACTTCCCAGACCTGCTCCCCGGTGCGGGCATCGAGTGCGACCAGCCGGGCATCGGTTGTGGCCTGAATAATCTTGTCGTTGTAGATCGCAATATTGCGCATATCCTGGCGGTTGGCAGGCCCGGACCAGTTTTCCCAGATCAGCTCCCCAGTGGCACCATCCAGTGCCTGGATGACATTGCCGGGGTTGATCATATAGATAATGCCGTCGTAGACCAGCGGTGCGGGCTCGGAGTCGCCGTCATGCATACTCCATACCCACTCCAACGTCATGCTGCCCACATTTTCGGTATTAATCTGATCCAGTGGACTGTAGCTGTGGGCGTAGTAGTCGCGCCGGATCATGGGCCAGTCACCCGGAGCGGGATTTTCCAGCATGGCATCGGTCACCGGCACAAAGTTTTCCACCGTCCCGGCGATGGTCACGCCTGATGGAGGTTCTGGCTCGCGGCGCTGCCGATTGGCGATTCTTGAAATGTTTTCCGAGATAGTGAAATCAGTTTCGCCAGTGAGGGCGGTGATTGCTCCATCGACTCCATTGACATTGAGGATGTGGGCAACGATGTTGAGATAGTCCCCATCACTTATGCCGTCATTGCCCCCCGGCGGCATATTGGTCTGGATATTGTTCAGCAGCAGCGCGGGAGTCTGCGTGCCCCAGCGTTGCAGAAAAGAATTTCCGGATAGTAGCGGTCCCAGCGTGGTGCCTTCCAGATTAGCGCCATGGCAGGCAGCGCAATTGGTGCCGAAGGCGACCGCGCCGGCATCGGCCTGTGAGCTAAATGTGATTGTTTCCACCGCCTCTACAATTGGCGGTGGTGCTGAAGTCTGCTCGCCACCGCAGGCTGCCAGGCCTAATAACACGACAGAGCCGATCAGCAGGTTTGTAATATTTCCGGGTTTGAAGCTCATCTTCGTCTCCTTGGCTAGTTATTGGCAAAAATCCAGCCGCGTAATTCACCCGGAGGATTGGTTTCACTATGAATTTGAATATAAAGCTCGTTATTGTGTAGCGCTTCCACCTGCTGGTCAGTCAGTTCAAGTTCACCACTGAGTTCGCCAGCGGTAGTGGAGCCGACTTCAAGACGATGAGCCACCGGTCCCGGTTGTGCCGGGGGGCCATTGTGGATATGGGCAGAGGTGGCTACCGAGCTCATGCCGGAAAAACTTCCCTGAATGCTGAGTGTATTGCCGCTGAGTGTGAGAAACACTTCGCCTTCACCGGTTATGGTGCTCACAGTTTGCGGCGTTACTGGCATTGGGGAGAGCCTGGCCCGAAATGAGTTGGACGATTGAGCCAGGCTTGCAACATTAACAAGTGCCACAATCAGGATGAAGAGTAAGGAAGGAACGCTTTTGCTTTGTTTCATAGTTACCTCTTAAAACAGCGGAATTTCGAGATTTTGTTTAACCGTCTCTGGAATCGAATAGGCATTATACGCAAAGTGATGGCTTAGCCAATGCACGTCAGTAGTCTATTTACTCCGATAAGCTGATACCGGAATAGCTCACCCCGGATAATATGGTGGTCGAAATAAGCCGGAATAAGTTTTTCATTGGAGTACACTTTCTTGTTTGAAACCGACTTTAACATTGCATGGGCTGCAGAGTCACAGAATTTGGTGTCTGTAGCCCGATCAGGAGTATCCGGGTTTGTGTGGAAGATTTAACCTGATCGATAGTCCCGAAGTACAGTGGCTGTGCGAATCACTGGGAATCGGCGTGACAGCTGTAAAAACCAGCGCGGATATTGCGCCGGGGGGCAGGATTTCCATTATTCATGAAAAGCAAGGTGAAAGAAGAATATCAGAGGCTATCTGGTGGTTGTTTCTGGATCGGGATTCACTGAAACCGGATTACAAGTACACCAGTTTCAATTCACGATCAGACAAGCTTCACCAGCAAAAATCCATTAGCTTCAAGCCCTATCGCGAATCGCGCTGTATTATTCCCGCCAGCGCCTTTGCAGAGGGTCTGGGCGACAAGCAGACCTATCACAAGATTGAACTGGAAGATTCGGCAATTGCCTTTGGTGGTTTGTACCAGGAATATATTAGCAAGGACACGGGTGAATCGGTCTATGCGACGTCTATCATTACGCTACCGCCATTAATTCCAGAGTGGGCAAAGATTCATCCAAAGTCCACCCCGCTGATGTTGCCCTTCGAAGATGATGAGCTAATGGGAAAATGGCTTGATCCGGCGTTTAATCAGGTCGAAGAATTTGACCAACTCTTAACTACGCGTCTGAGTAAATCAATGCGGGTGACTCAAATAGACCGACCGAGTAAATGGAATCCAATAGCAGATAGTTATGTCATTTTATAATCTCAAACTTCTCGTAATAGCGGGGTAGGTCAAGGTCAAGCTGACAGATAGCGACTCAAATAGCCAGCCAGATGACCAGCCCGCTAACTGCAACACTGATCTGGGTTTGCAAGTCAGTAATGGCAAAGATGATCGGATCTTCGTGGAGTACTCCGCGCTTGGCAAGCACCCACACGCGCCCCAGAATGTAAAACAACAATGGGCAAATCAGATACAGCACAGTGGGCGTGCTATACAGTAATTGCGTGGTAGGACTGTTAATATAAAAAGTGAATACCAGAACTGCAGCGATTCCACTGCCAACACCCAATACAGATAACAAATCATGATGTGACATTGTATAGCCCCGGCCCGCAATATTTTGTTGCCCGCTTGTCTTAAGATTTTTTAGTTCCGTCACGCGCTTTACAATCGCCAAACTGATGAATAACAAAATTGAAAAAGCCAATAACCAGAAGGTGGTAGTCACCGCTATTGCAGTGGAACCTGCAACTATCCGCAAACTGTATAGTGAAGCGAGGATAAATACATCGATCACGATCAGACGTTTGAGATAGAGGCTATATGCTGTAGTGATGAACCAGTACAATAACAGAGTAGCCATAAAACGTTCCGGCAAACTCAGTGCAATAAGAAGTGCCAGAAAAAGCATCAGGGGGCTGCCAAGAAAACCGGCTACCAGTGACAGGTTGCCAGCGGCAAACGGGCGTTTATGTTTGCTCGGGTGACGTCTGTCATTATTCAGATCAAGCAGGTCATTCAAAAGATAAACGCTGGAAGCACATAAACTAAAGCTGATAAAAGCCAGGACCGATTGCAGAAACAAACTCGACTCATTTAGTTGATGGGACAATATCAGCGGCAGGAACACCAGCAAATTCTTCAGCCATTGATGGGGGCGAATCGCCCTGACAAAATGCTCCAGCCAGTTTGATTTCCGGCCAATGCTTGTAATCTCGGCGTTGCAAGTGCTCAGTTTTATTCTGAGTGTTTCTGTGCAATTAATCAGTAGCGCTTCTTTTGCAGCGGCCCAAATTGGCAAGTCGGACTCGGAGTCACCGGCATAGACAAACCCGTCCGGATTGGAAAATTTTTCGATCTGGTTTAATTTTTCCTTACCCTTCAGGTTCAGCTTATCAGAGCTTCCTATGGCGTTATCAAAGAGAGCAACATGCTCCGCCACCTGGGAAACCAGCTTCTGGTTCGATGCTGAAATTAAAGTAAGTTGCCTGCCGCTGGCTTTTTCCCGTTCCAGATAAGTCACAAAATTATTATTGTAAGGAAGCACATCGGTCTGCAGATCCACGCGCATCGCGATTTGATGTTTCAGATTGGCCCGACCACTCAGTAACCAGAAAGGAGTCGCAAAAATGTAGAGAAAGTTTTTCTTAACCAAAAGCAGGAAGGATTCCAGCAACAGATCGCTGTATATTAGAGAGCCGTCCAGATCGACATAGAGAGGGAGATTTTTGTTTGGGTTTTCCAAGAGCCTAGGGAACCTCTGATTAAGTATTCAATATCTCTGGCCTGCAGAGCGGCCGCAGATCAAGGCGGCTTCCTGCAGTAATGTTTACTACCTTCCAAGGGGAGCCAACGCGGAGATGCGGCTGCTCTGAAGGCCCCTGCGGGCGCGGCCTGAAGCGCACTTCTGCGTTGTTGCAACCCTTCAAGGACTTAGGCCATCGCCTACATGGCAGGAAAACTGCTCCTGCGTTTCCTGCATTCCCGCCTTCCATGGCGGTCAGATGTAGGTGAGGGGCGTGAGCAGGGAGCGTAAGCTTTAATTGCGGATTGCGCCTAGCAGAAGTGAGCTTTAGGTTACGCAGAGACATTGAATACTTAATCAGAGGTTCCCTCAGAGCTTTAGTCTTTTAAAAATGAATTCAGGAATGAGCCTGACAACGAACAATATAACGCGCCAGTAGGACGGGGCGTAGACAGTATGTTTTTTCTTCCGGATACTCTTCACAATGATCGCGGCTATCTTCTTTGGGCTGGACCACAGCAGTCCTTTGTCGAACTGGGCAGTCATTGGTGAATCCACCAGGCCGGGGCGAATATCAACCACATGGACATTACTGGAATACAGCTTGCCCCGCAGCCCCTGTAAATAAGTTGAGACCAATGATTTGGCCGCGCCGTACACATAATTCGGTTGCCGGCCCCGATCACCAGCAACCGAAGTCACTACGGCGATGCAACCATTCTTCTGGCTGGCAAAATAATTGGCAAGAATAGTAAGAAATGAAATAACACTCACGCCATTGGTTTTTATTTCCTGCTGCGCCTGCAAGAACTCATCCTCACATAGTTTTTGATCAGGAAGCGAGCCGTGGCAGATCAGGGCAATATCAATTCCCGATAAAAATTTCACCGCTTTATCGATGGCTGGCCCATGTTTATCAAAATCATTGACATCAACCACCGCCGTGCCGACCCTGTTTGCTCCCCGAACTGTGAGGTCTTCCAGCAGGTAATTCAATTTACTGGCATCTCGAGCCACCAGGAACAGATCGTGTTTCTGCTCCGCATAAAGCCGCGCCACTTCTTTGGCTATGGCTGAGCTTGCTCCAATTATTAAAATCTTCTGCATCAGTTTTTACATATCGATCTGAAAAATAGTTTTCATTCAAAGCCCCAGCCGCTTCGATTGTAGCGACGAAAACAGATTGCCAGGGTCCAGTTCATTTTTCACGGAGAGAAATTTCTCCCAGTTAACGTAGCTCTGTTTAAAAGTATGCTCGCTCATTCTTGCATCCTTGGCCAGATAGTGTCGACCTCCGTGGCTTAAAACAATCTCATCCAGTTCGTTCAGTAGTGGCAGGAGCGACTTCTCGAACTTGAAATCCAGAGCCAGGGTATAGCCCTCCATAGGGAAAGATAAGTAATTTTTATTTGCCGCACCGAACTTCTTCAGTACAGACAGGAATGATCCTTTACCAGATGCCCTTACCTGACGCAGAATTTCGCCTATTCCCAATCTAGCTGAGTCAGTCGGAATCACGAATTGATATTGCAGGAAGCCACGGCCTCCATATAATCGGTTCCAGTTGTTGATTCGGTCTAGCGGAAAGAAGTAGGAATCGAAGTGAATTTTTTTCTGCGCTTGCTTGCCAGCGAATTTGTAGTAAGTGCCATTAAACAGGCCAATGGTTAAACTGTTCAGTAAAAACGCAGGTGAGTTAAAAGGGAGATTCAGCTGCATTCTTTTAATCACTTTGACCGGCTTGGGTGATGGCTTGTCTTCACTGTCGACGTGGCTACCACTGAATACGACCGAGCGACCACTTTTTTTTCCTTTGGCACGGCAATCGAGCCAGGCGACCGAATACTGACTAGCCTGATGATTCTCCAATAGTTCCAGGCTTTCATCAAGATTGGCAGTGCGAATACTATGTTGTGAGATTTGTAGACTGGCAAGTTTCATAAGTTGAAGCGAAGCCTCTACCACTATCCCGGTCAGCCCCATCCCGCCACAAGTGGCGAGAAAATATTTCTTGTTGCGGGTTTTACTACAGGCGATTATCTTCCCCCCAGCGGTTAATAATTTAAAGCTCTTCAAGTGCTCACTGAAACAACCATCGCAATGATGATTCTTACCATGAATGTCACTGGCTATGGCACCACCGACCGAAACAAATTTTGTGCCAGGGACGACCGGCAAAAACCAGCCTTTGGGAACCATCACAGTCAATATCTGGTCGATGGTCAAACCAGCACCGCAAACCAACACGCCCTTATTCTCATCAAAGGAAATAAAATTATCGAGATACCTGCTTGAAATTATTCTTTCAGCCAGCGCACTGTCACCGTAACTCCTGCCAGCACCGCGGACTATGGTGGATGAACCGTGTGAGGAAGTTAGCTCCTGAAATTCTGCCAGACCAGCCGGCTCAGAATAATCTGCCAACTTTGATGGATAACGCCCCCAACCCTGAACTAACATCTACGATTCCCCAGCTACAAACACATATCGTTTATCGAGACGGTATTTAATCAGATAGCCAATTGCCAGCCCAATTACAGCACCCGTATATCTCGCACCTCGAGTGCCGTACAAAAAATCAAAACCCAATTCGAAACCCCAAAAGATCACTGTAGTGAATACACCAGTTAAACCATAGAACAGGAATTGACTCAAATCCTGCGCTGCTCTATCTGTCTTGTGATAAAAAATAAAATGCTTATCAAGCAGATACTTGCTCACAAGTCCGGTCAACGTGCCCGCAACCATAGCTATCACAAGCGCATAGCTTCCCTGATACAGAGCCATACTCGATTCCTGACTGGCAAGATTAATCAGCGTTGCCAAACCAGCAAACACAATATACTTCATCGCTATGGTCAAAGTGGATCCTCGATTGTTGCAGACTCAGCTATTATAGACGATTGGCTACTCTCTGCGGTCGATGCTGCCAATTTGATTCTTACGAAAACAATTCACCAAATAAATCGATTGGCAGGGGCTATCAAGCGTTGTGATACCAAATTCTTCTGACTCAGCGGTCAAAGCGCCGCACCGAGTGACCGAAGGAGACCGGGGTTTGGGCTCCTGACCGAGTGAGGGAACCCCGGAGGGGTGCAAGCTGCTGAGGCAGGAGTATTTGGTAGCGCAGCGCGCCTGCACCAAACCTACACATTGCAGCAATACATCAGGCTTCAACTCCCCCCGTGCAATCGTGCCTCGCTGTGGTTTTTTTCCAAGGTTATAATCTCACCCTCTAAATGCTCTAGAGCTGTACCAATGACAACAACCAACATCCTGGATTTTGCTACTCAACTGGCCAGAGAAACAGGACAACAGATTCTGGCAGATAGACAAACTAATCTCACCACTTCCTTTAAAGATGGTGAGGAGATGGTGACCAGCGCAGACATCAACGCCGATCGTTTGATCACATCCTGCATAAAAGAAAGCTATCCAGAACATAATGTATTGTCTGAGGAGGGCGCCCCCGACCTGAATTTACTGCAGAGGTCAAACGAACCGTTATGGATAGTGGATCCGATAGACGGAACCGTTAATTTTGCCCACGGGCATAGCCAATCGGCCGTGTCGCTGGCCTATGTGGATAATTCCCAGATAAGCTGCGGAGTAGTCTACAACCCCTTCACCGACGAGCTATTTTCCGCCGAGAAGGGAAATGGTGCATTTCTCAACGGCGAGCCAATAGAAGTTGCCAGGGAGACAGAATTGAGCAAGGCCATAATTGCGACGGGCTTTCCCTATGATAAGTTCGAGATGGAGCCATTGATCAGGCGAGTGGGAAATATCCTTCAAAACTGTGCGGATATTCGACGTCTCGGTTCGGCGGCTCTGGATATCTGCTGGCTTGCCATGGGCAGGCTGGATGGTTACTACGAGAGCCTCAGTGTCTGGGATTTCGCGGCAGCGCAGCTCATAGCAAAAGAAGCCGGGGCTCAATACGGCCATTTTAGCCCGGTGCCGGAGGGTGTAGATCCACAGTTCTACGCCCGGGATATCTTGATTGCGAACCCGGTTTTGTATCCCAAGTTGCTCAAAGTGCTCCAGGAGGCTGAAAAATAGCGCACTGGAGCAGTTTTCAAAGGATTCCATGCGACGCGACTGAAAGTGAATTTGTCCTGTAGTTGTTGACTCTGCAGTCCCGAATTCGTAAAGTTTCAGGGTTTTAAATCTTTAGATTGCAATTCCTGCTTGTAGTGGACTTCTGGATCTGAATACTTGCTGCTTTTCGGCAACCTGTCGGGCCTGAACGAAACTAAATTAGTAAAAAAATAAAGGAGAAAACAGTGAAAAAAGTAAATTTACTAAAAACGTCTCTGTTGTCTTTGGCACTTATCCCTGCATTGAGCGGTGCCGCCGACAGAGTGGGCGATTTTTCGCTATTGGATCAGGATGGTTATTTCCATAACATGAGCTGGTACGATGATCATACCGCTATCGCTCTCCTGGTTCAGGCTAATGATAGTCAGGCCACCACTTCAGCCCTTGCTGCGTACGCCGCACTCAAAGGCAAATATGACAGCCAGGGTATCGAATTCATGATGATCAACCCCATGGGCAGATTGAATCGTGAAGCGGTTCAGGCCAAGGTCGCCGAGTACGGCGTTGATATTCCAGTATTGATGGATGATGCTCAAGTAATCTCCGAATCCCTGGGTATCGATAAAACCGGTGAAGTCCTTCTGTTTAGCCCCAGTTCGTTCACGGTTGAATACAAGGGACCCGTCGCCGAAGCGAAGAGCGCAATCATGGAATTGCTGGCTGGCAACTCAGTGAGCAGCCCGCTCGTTGCCTCTACAGGTTCAGCGATAAGCTATGCTACACAGACAGCGGTTTCCTATGAGAAGGATGTGGCGCCAATCATTGCCGAAAATTGTGCAAGCTGTCACAGAGAAGGTGGTATAGCGCCTTTTGCCATGGACAGTCATGCCATGGTGCAGGGCTGGTCACCGATGATTCGTGAAGTGTTAATGACCAAGCGCATGCCCCCGGGACAACTCGATAGACATGTGGGCGAGTTCATAAACGATATGTTGATCACTACAGAAGAGGTACAGAAAATTGTTCAATGGGCGGAAGCCGGTGCGCCGAAGGATGGTACTACCGATCCGCTGGCTGAACTGACCTGGCCCGACAGCAAGTGGGCATTTGGTGAGCCTGACTACATCATAAAGATTCCACCTCAATCAGTTCCGGCCACTGGCGTGCTCGATTATCGGCATATATCCGTGCCATTGGATATTGAGAAAGACGTGTGGGTTCGTGGCAGTCAGTACGTGGCAGGCGACAGAACCGTGTTGCACCATACCCTGAATAGCATCGTTGAGCCTGGTACCAGCCGGCGCGGTGGATTCCTCGGTGGTGGAAATCCTGATCAGGCTAATATCGCAGCCTATATTCCGGGTGCGCAGCCGCGTCTGGAGCCAGAAAATACTGGCGGCTTACTGAAAGCAGGTTCCACTATTAATCTGCAATTGCACTACACCACTAACGGTAGGGAGTCAGTGGATGCGGGTGAAATCGGCCTGTGGTACTACCCCGAGGGAGTGATACCTGAGAAGAGAATGTCAGGTCAGTGTGCGTGTATCTTCACTCCAACGTGGACTAATATTCCGCCGAATGATCCGAATTTCGAGCAAACCGAAACCATTACTGTGCCAAGAGATGCACATATCCTCAGCATGCTATCCCATATGCACTTCCGTGGTAAGTACATGCGTTTCTATGCAGATTATCCAGATGGAACTCGTGAGGAGTTGATCAATATTGCCAATTACAACTATAACTGGCAATTGGCTTATACCTATGAAGAGCCCAAGTTTGTTCCGGGTGGAACAAAGATCACTGCAGTAGGTGCATTCGACAACTCGGCTCAAAATCCTGCAAACCCCGATCCGGAACGCGATGTACCGTGGGGTCAGCAAAGCTGGGATGAGATGTTCTTTGGCTCAGTTCAGTGGCAGTACGTGGATCAAGGCGGCAATTAAAAACGCTTTGAGAAAAACAAAAAAGGCAGGTCACACGACCTGCCTTTTTTTATGGCTAGCCCGCGCTGCTCAGAGTATCTGAAAAATGTCGTAAGCAACCTTGCCAGGTATCTGCTTGTTCTTGCCAATACAAACTATGTGGTTCAGCCAGTCGTATTTTTCCGATGCGGTCTGAAAAATAGGACGTACTCGCCAATACAAGCCATTATCACCTGTGTGTATGACACCGGTGTAACTCATATAGATGAACTCGCCATCGTCGGTTTCTAACGTAATGCGCACATCCAGACTGCGGTGGTCTGCGCCTTCGGTGATCCAGTCGGCACCACCTGGGTGTACTGTCCCCTTTAATCTGGGGCCGCCAAAGGTGCCTCCGGTAACTGGCGCTATGCTGGTGTGTCCGGCATCGATCTGGGCATCAACATCCAGCGATAATTCCAGCAGGAATTCCGCTTCAAGTGCACTTGCTGCCGTTTGCGCAGAGGCCAATTGACTCCCGGAAATAGACGCCGCGGCAATCGCCGTTGCGCCAAGTCGGGTGAATTCTCGACGTGATAAAGGTCTTTTTGACTCGTTCATTTTTTTCCTCGTTTGGAATAACAATAATAATTAAGATGTCACAGTATTTTGTCGCAGGATACGCTTGTCAAACCGCTTCAGTATTGTTGGCAGATACAGCAGATCGAGAACCAACGCCAGTACCACAATGGGGACCAGCAACTTGGCCGACTGTTGAAAGTAAAGCGTGCTGGCGCCAATTAATATCGTTGTGCCCAGCGCGAGAACCATAGTGGTGATGGTGAGCGCCGGACCTGCTGTATTAATAGCAAAATTGGTTGATTCGGATGTATCCATTCCGGTTTGTCGGCTGTCAAGGTAGTGACTCAGGATGTGCACCGTATCATCCACTACCAGGCCAATGCTTATGCTAAACAGCATCATAACAAAAGGGTCCAGTTGTCCCACAAAAAGTGCCCATACACCAAAAACCATAGTCGCCGGCAATAGGTTGGGCAGTACACTGAGAATGCCGAAATAAATACTCCTGAGTCCAATAATCAAAGTCAGTGTAATCAGTAACAGACTGATTGAATAGCCTTGCAATAATTCGGTGGTAACCAATTCGTCCATGCGGGAAAAAAGTAACAGGCCGCTGCCGTGAATCAATGTGGCCTCGGGAAATTGTTGATTGAAGCGTTCAGTAATTCTGGCATCGAGGTCGATAAGCTCCTGATTCGATACGGGAGTCGCATTGACAAACAGGCTCAAGATGGAAAAATCATTATTGATAAAACCAGAGAGCGGGAAGTCTTCGGACTGAACTACTTCATAATTATTAAGATACATCGCGACAACATTGATATCGTCGGGAATAGCATAAAAAGAGTCGTTATTGCTGTTCTGAATTCTGTTTACGGTTTTGACAATGTCATTCACACTGCCAATTGACTCGACATCAGGCTGTTCTTCCAACCACCTACTGAATTCCTCCACTCGCATTAGAAAGTCGGGTTCTATCGCCCCATCGATAGTTTCGGAATCGATCCCGTACCGAAGTGCCGGGCCCCGGTTCATCCGTGCGCTTACCTCATCGTAGTATTGGATAATGTCTGAATCGCTGGCGATGAAATCCAGCCGATTAAAATCTGTTTCATTCAGCGGCAGCAACATGAAAGTTATCAGGGCGAGAATTGTGAAAGACCAGAATATCTCTGTATCTCTGTTCTCTGTTGTTGTGCCAATCCACTTGAGCAAACGGTGCAGAGCAGGGAATTCCTCCTTGGGATCTTTCGCATCGCTCCCGGAGAAATGAATCAAAACCGCGGGCAGCAAACTCAGGGTTAGCACATAGGCGAAAATTATCCCGGTGGCGACGATGCGTCCGAATTCCTGAATCGCGGGAGAAGAAGACATGGTCAGCGAAAAGAATCCAATTGCCGTCGTCAGCGCAGCCAATGAGACAGGTTGAAAATTGTAAATAAGACTCTGTTGCATCGCAGCAACGGGTTTGTGCCCGGCAAACAGTTGTTGTTTGTAAATGGAAATAATATGCACACTGTTCGCTACTGAGATAATTACCACTACCAGCGGAGCAATGATGGAGATGTTGTTAAATGCTGTGCCCAGGAAACCCAGCAATCCGACTGTGGCAGCCATAGTGCAGGCCGTGTGACTCAGTATGCATGCACCCAGTTTAAGCGATCGGAAACAGAAGCAAATTACCAGCACACAGGCAAGAATGATGAAGGGAAGCAGACTGGTAAGGTCGCTGATCATTGCTTGTTGACTCGAGCGCTCCAGTAGCACATCACTGTTGACATAGATCCCTACATCCGTGTGTCTTGCCCTTATGTCAGTTTGCAAGTCGAGCGTTGCATCAGCGATGTCCATACGCTGGCTGGCAGTGGTTGACTCTGTATCCAGCGTGATGAGGGTAAAAGTTATCAGCGCATTTTGCGCCAGCAGATTGGCCGTTAGCAGTCTGTCGTTAAGCACTGAATCCTGCAATAACTGCAACTCCTCCTCGGTGTACTGGTCCAGTGCTTTGGTAAACAGTCGTTGTTGCGTTTCTGGAGAATAGTAATCGACCAGGCCAGAGAATCTGCTGGCATAGGGAATGTCGGTATAATTTTGACTCAAGTCTTCGATAGCAGCTAATACCGAATTACTGAATACAGATTGATTGTCATTGGGGATAAATGCAAAGGCGACCTGTATGGGGGAGGGAAATTGCTCTTCCATTCGCTCCAGTTCCTCAATATAGGGATCGCTCTGGCTCAGCAATGCTGAAAACGAGGTATCGAAAGTATTGCGAATTATGCCAGTGGCCAGAACGGCACTTGCAATGAAACTCACAGCAAGCAATAGATTGCATCGTTTGACTACAAATGTGGCAACACGTTGGGATAGAGTTTTTTCCACTGCCTCAACGCTTTCTTTTGTATCCACTTAATATTCCATGCAGCGCGCTATCCAGCTTGTTACGCTGCGGCTGAGAAACTTTTGCTTGCGTAATACGAAATAGAATTTCCTGCTCCAGTTTCTATGGGCTGCCTTCAGTTGAATCAAAGAGCCACGTTGAAATGCGTCGTCAAGGGTGATTCGCGATAAGCAACCCACTCCCAGACCCGCTTCGACGGCACGTTTAATTCCTTCGGTGTGCTGAAGTTCCAGCTTCAACTCAAGGTCGGACAGTATACCTGACATTGCACGATCAAACGCCTGGCGTGTTCCCGAGCCCTGCTCTCGAATCACCCACTCAGCCTGCAATAGATCGAGGTCATCCAGATCCGGTTTCTGCGCCAGGGGGTGAGTGGGCGAGCAAAACAGTACCAGTTCATCGCCGCGCCATGACCGAATCTCCAGATCGGGTTCCTGCAATTCGCCTTCAATCAAACCAATATCCAGTTCAAGGTTTTTCACCCGCTTAGCTATCGCTGCACTATTTTCCACGCTCAGTTCGACCCTTGCATCGGGATACTCGGATAGAAATTTAGCCATGATACTGACTGCGAGGTAATTGCCGATAGCTGGGGTGGCACCAACTTTCAGGTCGCCCACACCCGAGTGCTTGAGCAGGCTCTGCTGTAACTCTTCAGCCTGGGCAATCAGCCCCGCCGCCTTCGTTCGCAACAAGATGCCCTGCTCGTTCAGTTGCAGACGTTTGCCAATACGATCAAATAGCAGGATGTCAAAGCGCTGTTCTAGCTCCTTCAGTGCAGTACTGACTGCAGACTGTGACATGGCGAGTTCGCGGGCAGCATGAGTTACATTCTCATGCTGCGCTACAGCCAGAAATACCTGAATTTGTCGAAGTGTGTAGTACATATATCAAATAAATAGATAATAAATAAGAAAATGATTAATTAATTCGATATAGTAGTGAAATCCTGCTCTGCTGGCAATCACTTGCACATAAAACACCACATACTCATTAGGATGGCAGTATATTGCCCGGATATGATTGAAATAGTATGCTTGCCAGCACAACAGGAAATAAGAACCATCCCGAATTTACACGGTTTAGATTGACCGTGATGGAGAAATCTAATGAGATTGCGTTTGTTTCAATTGTTTGCCCTGGCAGGACTAATACTGTTGGCTGGACCATTGTCTGCACAGGACTGGGTCGTGCCTCGCACTGTAGATGGCAAGCCTGACTTACAGGGCATCTGGTCTAATGCCACGCAGACTCCGATGCAGCGCCCCGAGGAGTTTGGCGATAAAGGCTTTTTAACGGAGACAGAAGCCAGGGACCAGGAGCAAGGCTGGAAGGACCGCATCACCCGCTACTCGCAACCTAGCGACCCGGACCGGGCACCACCTACCGATGGCAATACCGATGCCGGTTACAACGGTTTCTGGATAGACCGGGGCACCGATGTGATTGAAATCAATGGCCAATATCGAACGTCGATCGTTGTTGACCCGAGCGATGGACAAATTCCTTACCTTGAAGGTTTCCAGAGTAATGCTCTGACGAACCAGTTGCGGGCAATACCGGGGGTCGATCCCTACGATGGTCACGAATTGAGACCGCTTGGGGAGCGTTGCTTGTTAGCTTTCGGCTCCAGTTCCGGCCCACCCATGCTGCCGGTGATGTATAACAATAACTATCAAATCGTACAAACGCCGGATCACATATTGATCATGGTCGAGATGGTTCACGATGCCCGTATCATTCCCCTGAATAAGGACCGTAGTGAAATTCATCTGAATAAGTGGATGGGTGATTCGGTTGGTTACTGGGATGGCGATGTACTGGTGGTAGAAACCAAAAACTTCAACCAGTACCAGTCATACCGCGGCAGTTCACCCGAATTGCTTGTTACCGAGCGGTTTGAGCTGATCGGGCAGAACAAGATACGCTACAGCTTCACCATGGATGATGATCAATCCTACCAGCAACCGTGGACGGGTGAAATTGCGATGAACCGCAGACCCGATGGTGACCGGATGTATGAATATGCCTGCCATGAGGGGAACTATGCCTTTCCGGGTATTCTCGGTGGTGCCAGGCGACTCGAGCAACAGGCAGCGCAAGCCGATCAATAGCAGTCGGTTTTTAGTGAAAAGCCGAAGCGTCTTTTCAGCGCTTCGGCTTTTTTGTAATCCGTAATCATAAATGAGCTCATCCCAATTTCATTGGGATGCGTGTTTATAGAGGATTGATTTAATAAACAGCAAACAAGCACGTACAATGGGTGACATTTCCCGCAGTGGGCCCGGACACAGCCAGCAACTGATGGCCAGAGAAAGACAGAAAATCAAAAAGACAACACACAGGATGACCTGATGCTTGCGCGAATCACACAAATCTATACCCGACTGGTTTTTGGGCGCCCGGTATGGGTACTACTCATACTGTTAGTGGTGGCAGGTGCTTTTGCCACCCAGGTCAGAAATTTTCGCCTCGATGCCTCGGCCGACTCCCTGCTGCTAGAAGGGGACAGGGATTTGGAGTATTCCCGCTTTATAAATACACGTTACGGAATCAGGGACTCTGTAATCGTTGCCTACACCCCGGATGAAGATTTATTTTCCAGGCCAGTGCTGGCTCGATTACAGGCACTGCGCGATGAACTGTTAACAGTAGATCGTGTAGAAGCCATTGACAGTATTCTCAATGTACCGGTCTTCGTCGATACGCCGCTTACCGCCATTTCAGAAAATTATCTCACTGTCATGGACGCCGAACTGGATCTGCTTGGAGCGCGGGAAGAACTCGTGTCCAGTCCGATTTTTCGCAATGCCATAATTAGCCCCGATGGTCAGACCGCGGGGTTGTTAGTAAGTTTTGCTGTAGATGAAAGATTTCGCAGTTTGTTGCAACAAAGAACCGTATTGCGCAACAAGAGGGAAGCGGAAGGTTTAAACGCAGAAGAGTCTAGAGAGCTTCGGGCAGTGGAAGCAGAATACGATGAGTACACCGTGTTCACAGCAAGCCGCCAGACTGAAACCATCGGCAGTATCCGCAGCATTCTCGATGATCACCGTGACGAAGCGCAAATCTATTTGGGCGGGGCACCCATGATAGCGGATGATCTGGTGACGTTTGTACGGGGGGATTTGAGCAGTTTCAGTTTCGGCGTGCTGGCATTTATTATCATCGCGCTCGGATTGATTTTCAGAAAACTGCGCTGGATCTTTTTACCACTGGCCTGCTGCGCTGTAGCCGGTGTCATCATGGTAGGGATTCTCGGACTAATGGACTGGCGAGTTACCGTCGTTTCATCCAACTTTATTTCCCTTCTTCTTATTATCACCATATCCCTGACTGTTCATCTAACGGTTCGTTACAGGGAACTAAGAGCAACACGGCATTACAGTGAGCACGGTAAACTATTACGTCACGCTGTGCTCAGCATGTTCAAACCCTGTCTTTACACTGCCTTGACCACTGCCGTGGCTTTTGGTTCGCTGATTGTGAGCGGCATCTCGCCGATTATTTCTTTCGGCTGGATGATGGTAATGGGTGTATTGGCTGCACTGACCGTGGTGTTCACTTTGTTCCCGGCGGTCATGAGTTTGCTGGAAAAAGATCAGACGCAATTATCCACCAGCCTAAAACTGAATCTCACTTCCGCCCTGGCCACTGCCACTGACAGACTCAAAGGCAAGGTGCTGCTTATCTACACAATCGTACTGGTGCTAAGCGTAGTCGGTTTGGCACGACTGCAGGTGGAAAACAGCTTCATCGATTATTTCCGCGAGAAAACCGAAATCTTTCAGGGCATGACGCTGTTTGATGAAAAACTCGGCGGCACACTATCGTTTGATTTAGTCGTGGATCTGCCAGAAGTCGAAGATCCTTTCGACGATGGCTTCGATGACGGGTTTGGTGATTCCGGTGACGATGATGCGTATTGGTTTACCGCACCAAAAATGGACCTGGTAAAAAGCATTCACACCTATCTGGATGATGACCCCCAGACTGGCAAGGTGCTTTCTTTTGGCGCAGTAATTCAGTTGGCAGAAAAACTTAACAGTTACGAACCCATAGATGGGTTCTTATGGGCAGTTCTCTATTCGCGATTACCAGAGGCGCTCAAGGATACCGTGCTGAATCCTTTTGTTTCGATCGAAGAGAATCAGCTACGCTTCAATGTGCGGGTGATCGAATCGGATCCGGACTTAAAGAGAAATGAATTATTGCTACGTATCGAACAGGGAGTCGAGAGTGAATTCGGATTTGAAGATTCCCAGGTTCAAGTCACCGGCATACTGGTTCTTTACAATAATGTATTGCAGAGCCTTTACGAATCGCAAATCCTGACACTCGGTGTGGTCATGTTCGTCATCATGCTGATGTTCCTCGTGTTGTTCAGGTCTATGAAAATCGCGGTGATTTGTATTATCCCTAACGCCATTGCGGCAGCTTTTGTTCTGGGTGTCATGGGCTGGTTGAATATTCCCCTGGACATCATGACGATCACTATTGCAGCGATCTCCGTTGGTATCGGCGTGGACAATACCATCCACTACATGCACCGGTTCAAACGGGAATTTCCCCGCTTTGGAAATTACCGCGACACCATGTTTTTCTGTCATAACAGTATTGGACGCGCGATGTATTTTACCTCCATGACCATCGTCGCTGGATTCTCGATTCTGGCACTTTCCAATTTTATTCCAACAATCGTATTCGGTTTATTAACCAGTCTAGCCATGGTAGTCGCATTAACCGGATCGTTAACTTTGTTACCTCAACTGCTTATCACCTTTCAGCCTTTGGGATCAGAGTCAGCGATATCCCCCAAAAATGTATCGAGATAAACTGAAAAATTAGACTAAGATAGAGCTCGATACACTCAATTTAGTTGAGGTGCTGAACGCTTAGGACGCAAACTTGGAGTAAGGAGAATAGTTTTTTCGCTCCGATGGGCCGTTATGTACATCCATGTACATAACGGCCCAACGGAACGGTAAAACAGTAATCCCTTCCCAATCCCCGATACACGCATCAACTACCTACATTCACAATTCCCAAGCCCATTAAACACAACAACGCTTAGGCAATGAGCAAAAAAATTTTGTGGGGATACCTCAGAATCAGAGTTCAATAAAATCCGTAGTCTAGATGACAGCAGACTGAACCAGCTGCTGATCTGTAGTTTTTAGTTGAAACTGTCATGGTGAGTGTTTATTCTGGATCGCTTCGTGATTGCCGTAGAAAGTGGCAATTGCCTGAGTTGGAAGTATTTAGACAAAAGAAGAGGCAGGCCCATGTGTATTAGTTCGTTAAAACCAAACCGATGGCTTTCATTATTAATTGTTCCGTTTTTTCTGGTGGCGTGTTTTGAGCAGTCCAGTGAGACTGCATCAACCCCAACAGCAGCAGATAGTCCCGAACCCGAGTTGGTTGCGGTGATCGACGATGAGCCGGAAGATGAGCCGGAAGTCGATGCAGCTCTGATAAGGCGTCAACCAACCAATCACTGGACCAATGATCAGCCGATCGGCCAGGGGCTAGGGCCGGTTTCAACAGAAACCCTGGCGGGCGGTACTGCCAATCCTGAGCAGTGGCTGCACTACGGAGGTGATTACCGTAATTTCCGTCATAGCCCGGTTACAGCGCTGAATCCTGAGAGTATTCAAAACCTGGAAGTGGCTTGGTCATTCCCCACTGGGACCGATGGGCAGTTTGCCATGTCGCCCATTGTCTACGATGGCATCATGTATATGACGACCAGCTACAACCACCTGATGGCACTCAATGCAGAGAGTGGTGAGCTTTACTGGCGCTATGACCACCCGCAGCCGGAGGATTTACGGATCTGCTGTGGGCCGGCCAATCGTGGTGTAGCTATCAAGGACAATATGGTGGTGATGGGGACGCTGGATGCCCATCTGTTGGCATTTGATCGCTTTAGTGGTGAAATTCTTTGGGATATCGAAATGATTGAGCACAGCATCGGTTTTAGCTCAACCGCCGCCCCCCTCATTGTGAAAAACATGGCTATTATCGGTATTGGTGGTGGGGAATACGGTGTGCGCGGATTCTTCGATGCCTACGATCTGACTACGCAGGAACGGATCTGGCGGGTGTATACCATTCCTGCCGAAGGCGAGCCCGGCAATGATACCTGGGCAGGGGATTCCTGGAAAACAGGTGGAGCACCTACCTGGTCGGTAGGCGCTTTCGATGCGGCTACCAATACGATTATGTGGACCACTGGTAATCCGGCGCCGGACTGGAACGGCGATGACAGGGCCGGTGATAATTTGTATTCCGATAGCGTGCTGGCAGTTGATGCCGACACCGGGGAATACAAATGGCACTACCAGTTTACCCCTCACGATGTCTGGGATTATGACGGCAATACCACTATTTTCCAGGCTGACATTACCTTCGAGGGGCAGGAGCGACAGGCACTGGTGCAGGCTAATCGCAACGGTTACTTTTATTTGCTGGATCGGGTAACTGGTGAGTTTCTCGCGGCAAAGCCTTATGTTGAGCAATTGAACTGGGCTACAATTGATGAGACTGGCAGGCCACAACCAGATCCGCTGGCGTTCCCTCAAACTAATCCGGATTACCGGGTATGTCCTGGCTTGACTGGCGGTATGAACGGAGCCTGGGCCGGGGCATTGAATCCTGAGCTGGGTCTGGCCTTCATTCCTACTGTGGAAAACTGCATGAAGTTCCGTAAAGGTATTTCGGTTTATGTAGAAGGTCAAACCTTTATGGGCGGTGGTGGTTTCGAATCGGATGCGTCCAACGGTGAGGACTATGGACACCTTTCTGCCGTTGATATAAATACCGGTGATGTCAAATGGCGCTATATGGATGCTGATCCGCTTAAAGCGGGGGTAGTCAGTACCGCTGGTGGAGTAGTGATTTCGGGCACTCCGTCGGGGAAAATATTTGGCCTGAATGCAGAAACCGGTGAGGAACTATGGACCTTTAACGCCGGTGGTGGAATTCGCAGTCAGCCAATTGTTTATCAACAAAATGGTCAAACCTATCTTGCAGTGGGGGCAGGAGACCGTTCGCGTACTTCGGCCGTGCCACAGGGTGGACAGCTATTTGTATTCAAACTAAAAGAAGGCCAATTCTAGTAGAATGATTTCAAATCCCTGTGCTTGCTAATACGGCGTTAAAAAATGGCTTAAGCGCTCATGTACAAAATGTACACTACGCGCTTGCGCACATTTGCCTTGTCTTAGCGGCACACAGGAATTTGTAATTCAATCTACCCTTTAATTGAGGATCGTAGTAATGAAGTTGTTTTTAAAATTTAGTGCAGTGCTTTGTTTGGTGCTATTGGTTTTGGTTGCCTGTAGTGAGGGCGGTAGTGATGCGCCGGCGGAGTTGACGGCAGTACAGGGCTTTATGGCTGACCCGGCTGCGGTTGAGCGCGGAGAAGCATTGTTTGTGGGCACTTGTGCCGGGTATTGCCATACCATGACACCTGAAGATACCGATGCTTTGTTTTTGTTCGATTGCGTATGGAAGCACGGTGGAGCGGATGAGGAAATATTTAATACGGTTACGGTTGGGGTGCCCAACACCCGAATGATTGGATTCGGTTCGAATTTTCCACAGGGAGAAGACGACCTCTGGAAAATCATTGCTTTCTTAAGAACGAATCAGCAGCCTTGTGCCTGATCAGGAAAATTTGGATATGACATTTACTTCTTCTGAAAAAGATACTGACGATGCTAAGGATTCCGGACCGGCAAATCTGGTCGCGGAGAAACTGTTTAAATCCCGTGCTGTTACTGTCTTCGGCGAAATCAATGACAAGATAGCGCGCACGGTCACCGAAAAGCTGTTGGCTCTCGCGGGGGAAAGCGATGAGACAATTTTTGTCTATATTAGTTCACCCGGTGGCCATGTCGAGTCTGGTGATGTGGTTTATGACATGATTAAATTCATTAAACCTCAGGTAAAAGTAATCGGTACAGGCTGGGTTGCCAGCGCAGCGACAACAATTTATCTCGCAGCAAAAAAGGAAAACAGGTTTGCCTTGCCTAACACGAGATTTCTGGTACACCAGCCCTCTGGTGGATCTCGGGGGGATGCCACCGATATCAAGATACAGGCAGACGAGATAGTTAAAACCCGTGCCCGGATTAACCAATTGATTGCAGATGAAACCGGGCAACCGTTGGATCGGGTTGCCAAGGATACGGATCGTGATTACTGGATGACCGTAGAAGAAGCCACCGACTACGGCATCGTGGGATCGGTGGTTAGTTCTATCACAGAAATTTAAAGATATTCCCCGTTCAGACTTATAAGTTAACCAAAGCTCATTGCGGCTGAACTTTTCGAAATATCACCTGTTGATTTTTGGCCAGCACGCACACGACCATGAACTCTGGTGTGCAGCTTTGCGGGGAGACCAGCGCGGTATTGTCATCAATCAGCTCCGCCAGAATTATTCCAGTTACCCCGGCATACTCCACCTGTACTGTCACCAGATTGTCCGCCAGCTTGCCGTTGGTGCTCGTCCACTCGAATCCAAGTGATTCGATCTGCTCGACAATTACTTTATTATTTCTGACCGAGACGCCGATGCTGAATAATGTGCCTTCCGCAATCCAGTCACCATTCCAGGGCAATGCAGAGTCATCCTGGGCGAGGATTGGCAGGCCCAGTAGCAATGAGAGTGTCAGAATAATCCGTTTCGAAAATTGATAAATCAGAATGCTACCCCCACACCAAAAAGCTGGCCATGATAAGCCACGATCAGTAAACACAGTACACCACCGATTACGGTGGCAATACAGTCCCAAAGCAACAATTCGCCAAGGGGTTTGCCTTCGGTCATGGTGATTACTTTACCTAACGAGAACACTTTAATCAGGGCCCAGAGGGTGAAGCTGCCAAACAATAAAATCGAAGCCAGATCACCATTTGACCACAAATGGGCCAGGCCCCAGATCGCAACACCGAGCAGCATAGGATGATGCAAATTTGCCCGTACCACGGACATTGGCAGGTTGCCGGCGACGATGAATATCATCGCCGGTAGCATCACTACCAAGCTGATATATCGCAGTTCGAAGGCGGGTTGCCAGACCATAACAAAAAGGGCAATTGATTTACCCCAGATGATCAATCCGAGCCCGGTCAGCGCCACCAGGCTATAGAGGGCCCGGTAGATATTTGCAGAAGGCATAGCGTCGATAAATCGCTGGCGCACGGACAACTCCCGCAACAAGTGTGGGATGAAAAACAGTACCAGTCCGATGCTTAGTATTAACACAAATGTGCGCCTGCCTGTTACGCGGAGGCTTAGTGTAGCACGGCACGCCCTGAGTTTTGCGTCATGCAACAGCACACAGATAGAAATCCGGGGCGCTTGCATATTTTGAATGATTTCATGGCACAATCATCGCTCAGAAGAAGTTAGCTTTTAAGTACTAACAATTGCTCCTCGAGTTTGTAGACTGTATGCTGAAATTTCCTCTTTTCTTTTTACCGGTCAAGCAATTCATGTTCAATAGATCTGTGCCCAAGCTGTTCAATGTATTGGCTTTAGCCTTGATGCTACTCAGTGGAGCAATACTTGCGCAGGAAACCACTGAACTTGACGGGGAAGATTGGCAAAATAATTTTGATCAATTACTTGTTGATCTCTTGCTAGAGACAGGGAGGGCCCTGGTTGAGCAAGGAAATCTAATTGCTGCAGAAAAAATCTATGCAGAGGCCCTGCAGGTTGCGAAGATAAATCATGGATTACTTTCTGAAAAGCAATTTGACGCACTCGTGCCCTTACTGGAAATACTGATAGAGCAAGAGAAGTGGCTTCTTACCAATCAACAATTAGCCTACTTTGAGTGGCTGAATGGAAAAGTTAATGCGCTGAATTCTGAAAAACTATTAGACGGCATTGCCACTTTAAACCGCCTTTACCTGGCCGCAGCAGCTCATAGAACTGACAGTGAAAGTGGTTGGTATCTAGTGGCTGCCAAAAATCTCAGTTGGCGAGCGGTGAGTTTAATCCAGCTAAATTTTGGCAATAATAGTTTGAAATTGCCCCCCTGGCTTTATCAAATTGTACTAAATCACTATTACCAGAGCAGTCTGAACCAACGCCAGGGCTTGACAAGTTACAATTTTAAAACTGATGAACAAGCTGTCATTAGTGGTTGGTCACTATCAAGGATCGAGGCGGTACAAAAAAACTACAACATTGGTTTCGAGCTCTTGAATAGAATTCGAGAAATCTATGGAAATTTAAGCGAAGCATCGGCAGAACAAGATGGCTTGATGCTTGTTTATCTGGCGGACTGGGAACTTTTGTATGGCAGACATGATTCTGCGCTGCGCTATTACCAGGAAGCGTCAACCGCTCTTCTCAACAATGGGGTAGACAAGCAGGAAGTTGAAAAGTATTTCCGCAGCCCAGTATTCTTGCCTGTTGCCCAATTGTATGCAAAATTGCCCCCTGGCCGTGGTACTCAGACTCTCAACGTGCAGAAATTTGTTGTCTGGGCTCCGGCTTTTCCCGGGATCAACACACCACAAGATCAATACATCAGTTCAACGTTTAGAGTTCCAGAAAATACGGTCTCTGCCCGATTTAGCCTGTCTGCGAGTATGGAATCAGGTGAATCATCATGCAATGGCGGCAATGCTCTCAACTACAGGGTAACGGACGTTCAAATTACTGATCTGGATGCCGAAAAAGAGATAATTCGTGAGCGTCTTACAAGAGATATTTCGGCATTGCACCTGAGACCCCCCATGCTTGATGGCAAGTTACTGGAAATGGAGGGTTTACGCCTTCAATATTCCTTCCCAACTGAGTCCAATTACCCGGAATTTATTCCTAATCCCTGATCTAATTACTGCGCGAAACGTTAGAACTGTTTTACAATCCGATTGTTGATTCGTAAATGGAGACAAATATGGCCAAACAAATATCTTTGTCAATGCTTCTGTTTGCATTGTGTGCTTGTGCCATTTTTACGCCTGCAGAAGATGCCAGCCGTTTACCAACCGATGCTGAAGTTGATCAATATAATGCCCTGGTCGAAGCAGAAGAGCGGATTGTCTGCCGCGTTGAAACACAGATCGGTTCCAATATCCCTACACGCGTGTGTCGCCTGGTGCGGGATATCGAGGAAACATCAGATTTTCACCGAGAGCAACTACGGAACGTCTTGCGGTAGTACCGATGGCCCACTCTCAAGCAGTTCGAAATCAAAGGCTTTGCCCTATCCAGTTCTATTCTACCGTTCATGGCGTTAGCAGCTGATCGTTCAGAAACCTGCCGATGCCCTAACCGGGCAAGTCGAGGACCTCATCAGTTGCATGAGGCCAATTTACTGTTACACTTTGGGCTGATGGATGCTCTGAATTTATCACTTACCCTAGGTATTGCTCTGCGATAACACATTGAGAAAAAGACAATTTCACCTTCAACGAGGAAGCAAAAATGATAAAAACAAGGTTAGCGAAATCCTTTATTGCTGTGCTGGCTCTGTTGCCAGTGCTGGCTTTCGGTGCCGATCGAGTCGGCGATTTTTCATTACTGGATCAGCAGGGTTACTTCCATTCCATGAGCTGGTATGACGACCATCATGCGGTTGCTCTGCTGGTGCAGGCGAATGGCAGCCAGGCCACTCAGGATGCATTGAGTGAATACCTTGCGCTGCGTGATCAATATGATAGTCAGGGTATTGAATTTTTCATGCTCAATCCGATGGGCTTGAATAATCGTGATGATGTGGCAGCTGAGCAGACGCGCCTCGGCGTTGATATGCCAGTATTGATGGATGATGCCCAGGTGATATCAGAAGCGCTGGGTGTCGGCAAAACCGGAGAAGTTTTTCTGTATAACCCCAAATCCTTTACCGTTGAGTTTCGCGGCCCGGTTGGCCCGGAGTTTGTGCAAGCCTTGACTGCAGTTGTGGCCGGCGAAGCGGTCAGCAACACCGTAGTTGCAACAACTGGCTCTCCTGTGACCTATGCGTACAAAATGGCTACGGTATCTTATGAGCAGGACATAGCCCCCATCATTGCAGACAATTGTGCCAAGTGTCATCGCGAGGCAGGCATTGCACCTTTTGCCCTGAATAGCCATGCCGTGGCACAGGGTTGGTCACCGATGATTCGTGAAGTGGTAATGACCAAGCGGATGCCACCGGCCCAGGTCGACCCCCATATTGGCGATTTTAGCAATGACATGAATCTGCAAGATAGCGAAGTGCAGAAGTTGTTCAGCTGGATTGATGCGGGCTCACCGAAAGATGGAGCTACCGATCCGCTGGCTCTACTGACATGGCCGGAAAGTGAATGGGCTTTCGGCGAACCGGATCTGATTATTGAAATTCCGCCACAGGCTGTTCCTGCTACCGGAGTGTACCCCGTCAGCCCCAGTTGGACATAATCACCTGATTGCATAAGAGACACTTTTGGCTCATCGTTAATCCCCAGAGGAAACGATGATGAGAAAGAAAGGAAGTGCCGAGAAGACAGTTCGCGATATACGCAGAGCTA
>PVBE012354233.1_pt1 | contig 43497 bp, 46 predicted proteins | sample 1631181 | NCBI WGS metagenome assembly PVBE01 (sample SAMN08397723, study PRJNA350692) | Marine metagenome, whole genome shotgun sequencing project. | isolation source: water | place: Pacific Ocean | collected 2012-04
CCGAAGTCCGTCCCGTTTCGATTCACCCATCGGGTGTGCCATGCCAACCACTCCATCAACTCCTCAACATATTGATTCTTATAGCATAATCTCCATCTCAGGGCATCGATTAACGAGTTCATCTGGGAAATGGGGGTTTAGGGGCGTCGGGCTGAATATTCTAACAGCCGACAAGATGTTGCCGAAGCGCAACAAAAAATCCTAGTTCAGCGCTGAACTCGATTCATATTCGGGCGGAGAAGTAGCCAGCCCTAAAGCCCGCCTGTGGCGGCGGCCTAAAGAATGAATTTCGAGAGATCCGAATCCTTGGCCAGATCAGACACCTTCTCACGCACATGGGCGGCGTCGATGGTGACGGTGGTGCCGGGCCGGTCGGTGGCGGTGAAGCTGATTTCTTCCAAAAGCTTCTCCAGCACCGTATGCAGGCGACGGGCGCCGATGTTCTCGACGCCGGCGTTGACTTCCTCGGAGACCGTGGCGATCTCGTCGATGGCGTCGTCGCTGAACTCCAGCGTCACCTCTTCGGTGGCCATGAGCGCGATATACTGTTTGATCAGGCTGGCCTCGGGCTCGACCAATATGCGTTTGAGATCCTCGTGCGTCAGGGCCGCCAGGTGCACCCGGATGGGCAGCCGGCCCTGCAGCTCGGGCAACAGGTCCGAGGGCTTGGCCAGGTGGAAGGCGCCCGAGGCGATGAACAGCACGTGGTCGGTTTTGACCGGGCCGTGCTTGGTGGCCACCGTGGTGCCCTCGATCAGCGGCAAGAGGTCGCGCTGCACGCCCTCACGAGAGACGTCGGCGCCCATGCGTTCGGAACGGGCACAGATCTTGTCGATCTCATCGAGAAAGACGATGCCGTCCTCCTCGACCGACTTGATGGCCCCTTTGGTCAGGCGGTCCTGGTCCAGCAGCTTGTCGCTTTCCTCCTCTATCAGCGCCTCGTAGGACTCCGATACCCGCAGGCGCTTGCGGCTGGAGCGCTGGCCGAAAGCCTTGCCCAGCATGTCGTTGAGATTGATCATGCCGACGCTGGCTCCGGGCATGCCGGGAATGTCGAAGGTGGGCAGGCCGGCGCCGCCGGAATCGGCGATCTCGAGTTCGATCTCCTTGTCGGCCAGGCGGCCGGCGCGCAGATCTTCGCGAAAGCGCTTGCGCGTGGATTCGCCGGCGTGCTCGCCGACCAGGGCGTCGAGCACGCGTTCCTCGGCGGCCAGTTCGGCGCGGGCGTTGACTTCGGCGCGTTGGCGTTCGCGCTCCATGCCGATGGCGATCTCCACCAGATCGCGCACGATCTGCTCGACGTCGCGGCCGACGTAGCCCACTTCGGTGAATTTGGTCGCCTCGACCTTGATGAAGGGGGCGCCGGCGAGCCGCGCCAGGCGGCGCGAAACCTCAGTCTTGCCGACCCCGGTGGGGCCGATCATGAGGATGTTCTTGGGCAACACCTCTTCGCGCAGGTCGTCGTCGAGCTGCTGGCGCCGCCAGCGGTTGCGCAGCGCAATGGCGACCGCCCGTTTGGCGTCGTCCTGGCCGATGATGAAGCGGTCGAGCTCGGAAACGATCTCGCGTGGGCTGAACTCGGTCATAACGCTAAAGCACTTCTATGGTGACGGAATCGTTGGTGTAGACGCAGATGCCGGCGGCGATCTCGAGGGCCCGCCGGGCGATGGCCTCGGCGTCCATGTCGGAGCGGTCATATAGCGCCCGCGCCGCCGCCAGGGCGTAGTTGCCGCCCGAGCCGATGCCGATCAAGTCGTCGTCGGGCTCGAGGACGTCGCCGGTGCCGGTGAGCACCAGGCTGACCGAGGCGTCGGCCACTGCCATCATGGCCTCGAGGCGGCGCAAATAGCGATCGGTGCGCCAGTCCTTGGCCAGTTCGACACAGGCCCGCGTGAGCTGTCCGGGAAAGCGTTCGAGTTTTTCCTCCAGACGCTCACAGAGCGTAAAGGCGTCGGCCGTGGCGCCGGCAAAACCGACGATCACCGAGCCCTCGCCCAGCCGGCGCACCTTGCGGGCGCTGCCCTTGATCATGGTGTCGCCGACCGAAACCTGGCCGTCGCCGGCAATTACCGCCTGACCGTCTTTGCGCACGGCCAGGATCGTGGTGCCGTACCAGGTGGGGTTCTCGGCCGCCATGGGTGCCTGCTTTCTCTGACTTGAAACGAGCAACACATGTGGGGGATTTGGTCGCTGCGGTCAAGTGGCGATGCGGAACAGACGGCCCCGCCGGCACTGGAATCGCCCGGGCGATCCTGCTATACCGCGCCCGGGGCTCGAAGGGCCCCAATTCCGCAACCAGGAGCCAGCCATGCGCCAGGGCAGCGTCGAACGCCAGACCAAGGAGACGCGGATCAGCGCCCGCGTCGACCTCGACGGTACGGGCCAGTACAACGTGGCCACCGGCATCGGCTTTCTCGACCATATGCTGGAGCAGCTCTCGCGCCATTCCTTGATCGATCTTGAGGTGACGGCAGAAGGTGATTTGCACATCGACTTCCACCACACCACCGAAGACGTCGGCATCGCTATCGGCGAGGCGGTGAGCCAGGCGCTCGGCGACCGTCGCGGCATCAACCGCTTCGGCTCCGCCCTTTCGGCCATGGACGAGACGTTGTCGCGCATCATCCTCGATGCCTCCAACCGGCCCTATCTGGTGTGGCGGGTGGAGATGCCCAAGGCCAAGCTCGGCGACATGGACACCGAGCTCTTCCGCGAATGGTTCCAGGCCTTTGCCCAGGCCGCCGGGCTGACGCTGCACGTCGAGACGCTTTATGGCGAAAACACCCACCATTTGGCCGAGTCCTGCTTCAAGGGTCTGGCCCGGGCGCTGCGCCAGGCCGTGGCGCTGGACCCCCGGCGGGCCGATGAAGTGCCCTCGACCAAGGGCGTGTTGGGTGGCTCGCTCTGAGCGGCGGCATGCGTATCTATACCGTCCATGAACGAGCCGGCCCGGCCGGTGCCGACACCGACGTCTCCCTGATCAAGGAGGGCTTTTGCTGGCCGGCCCTGGTGGTCTCGTTCTTGTGGGCGCTCTACCACCGGCTTTGGCTGGTGCTGCTGGGACTACTGGCGCTGACCGCGGTGTTGGCGGCGCTGCACCTGCGCTTTGGCCTCAGCGGCGACGTCGCGGGGGCCGGGATGCTGGCCATGAAGTTGCTGCTGGGCATGTTCGGCAACGATATCAGGCGCGGGCTGCTGAAGCTGCGCGGCGTCAGCTTCTCAGGCGTAGTTAGCGGCAAGGACGCCGGTGAAGCGGAGCGCCGGTTGTTCACCGTCCTGGGCCCGCGCATTTATCTGCCTTAAAGCCCGTGTCCGAAACTACCGTCGCCATCGTCGATTACGGCTCGGGCAATCTGCGCTCGGCGGCCAAGGCCTTCGAGCGGGTGGTGCGCGAAGGCGGGCGGTACCACCGCGTCGTGGTCAGCGACCGAGCGGATGAGGTGGCGGCGGCCGAACGGGTGGTGCTGCCGGGCGTCGGCGCCTTCGCCGACTGCCGCCGCGGCTTGGCCGCGGTCGATGGCATGGAGGAAGCCATCGGGGAAGCCGTGCGCCGGCGCGGCCGGCCCTTCCTGGGTATCTGCGTCGGCATGCAGCTGATGGCCGAACGCGGCCTCGAGCACGGCCGGCATGACGGTTTCGGCTGGCTGGCCGGCGAGGTGGTGCCCATACCCACGACCACCCCTACAGACGATGCCCCGGCCCTCAAGATCCCCCACATGGGCTGGAACGAACTTGATTTGGCCCAATCCGGCCATGCTCTCTGCGCCGGCCTTGAGAGCGGCGACCACGCCTATTTCGTGCACAGTTACCATTTCGCTTCGGCCGCTGCCGACGATGTATTGGCGCGTGTCGACTACGGCGCCGACCTCAGCGCCATGGTGGCCCGCGACAATCTCGCCGGCACTCAGTTCCACCCCGAAAAAAGCCAGGCGGTAGGACTCAGGCTGATCGCCAATTTTCTCGACTGGAGGCCCTGATGGTGACGCGCGTGGAATGGCTTACCGAGTTCACCGGCAATGACATGGACGAGCTTTGCCGGGCGGCCGAAGAAGCCATAATCGATGGCAACGGCTTCGGCTGGCTGGCGCCGCCGCCGCGCCGGGTACTGGAAAACTACTGGCATGGCGTGCTGCTGGTGCCGGAACGGGAACTCCTGGTGGCCAGGCTCGATTCGGCTATCGTCGGCTCGGCCCAGTTCGTCAGGCCGCCGGCCAACAACCAGGCCCGCTCCTTCGCGGCCACCGTCAATTCGTTCTTCATTGCGCCGTGGGCCCGCGGCCACGGCCTGGCCCGGGGGCTATTGGAGGCCTGCGAGGCGCTGGCCCGCCAGCAGGGCTTTCGGCCGCTGGAACTCGATGTGCGCGAGACCCAGCAGCCGGCCGTGGCGCTGATCGAAGCGGCCGGCTACGAACGCTGGGCAGTCAAGGAAAAGTACGCCCTGGTGGACGGCAAATACATTGCCGGCTGGTACTACGGTAAGGACGTCGAGCCCGATAAATGATCCTCTTCCCCGCCATCGACCTCAAGGACGGCCAGTGCGTGCGCCTCTACAAGGGCGACATGCAGAAGGCCACGGTGTTCAACGCCGATGCCGGGGCCCAGGCCCGGGAATTCAGTCAGGCCGGCTTCGCCTGGCTGCATGTCGTCGATCTCAATGGCGCCTTCGCCGGACGGCCGGTCAACGGTGACGCCGTCGATGCCATCCTGGCCGCCGCCACCATGCCGGTGCAATTGGGCGGGGGCATCCGTGACCTCGAGACCGTCGCCATGTGGCTCGGGCGCGGTATTTCACGCGTCATCCTGGGCACAGCGGCATTGCGCGATCCCGATTTGGTGCGCCAAGCCTGCCGGGCCCACCCCGGCCAGATCGCCGTCGGCATCGACGCCGTCGGCGGCTACGTGGCGGTGGAGGGCTGGGCCGAGGTCTCGTCGGTGACGGCCCTGGACCTGGCGCTCGAATTCGAGAACGCCGGCGTGGCCGCCATCATCCACACCGACGTCGAGCGTGACGGTGTCATGGCCGGACCCAACGTCGAGGCCACCCAGGCCTTGGCCGACAGCCTGTCGACGCCGGTGATCGTCTCGGGCGGCGTCTCCTCGCTCGACGACCTGGCAGCGGTCAAGCGGGCCGAAGCGAGCGGCATCGCCGGTGTTATCGTCGGTCGCGCGCTTTATGACGGCGGTCTCGACCGGGCTGCCGCACTGGCGCTGCTGGCGGGCTAGAGCGCATGCTCAAGCCGCGCATCATTCCCTGCCTGGACGTCAAGGACGGGCGCGTCGTCAAGGGCATCAACTTCGTCAACCTGGTGGATGCCGGCGATCCCGTCGAGCAAGCCCGGGTCTACGACGCCCAAGGGGCGGACGAGCTCTGCTTTCTCGACATCACGGCCAGTCACGAAAATCGCGACACCCTGCTCGACGTGGTGGCCGGCACGGCGGATCAGTGTTTCATGCCGTTGACCGTCGGCGGCGGCGTACGCACTACCGCCGACATCCGGGCATTGTTGCTGGCCGGGGCCGACAAGGTGGCCATCAATACCGCCGCCGTGCATCACCCGGAATTCGTCGCCGAGGCGGCCGAGAAGTTCGGCAGCCAGTGCATCGTCGTCGCTGTCGACGCCAAGTGGGCCGGCAGCCGCTACGAGATCTTCACCCACGGTGGCCGCAAGCCCACCGGCCTCGAGGCCATCGACTGGTGCGCCCGCATGGCCGAGCTGGGGGCCGGCGAGATCTTGCTCACATCGATGGACCGGGATGGCACCAAGGAAGGATTTGAGCTCACCTTGACCCGCGCCGTGGCCGACCGTCTGACGATACCGGTGATCGCCAGCGGTGGTGTCGGCACGCTGGATCATTTGGTCGAGGGCGTGCGCGAGGGCCACGCATCGGCCGTGTTGGCCGCTTCGATCTTTCATTTCGGCACCTATTCCGTCGCCCAGGCCAAGGCCCACATGCAGGCTGCCGGGGTAGCGGTGCGGCCGTGACAGGGCTGGCGTAATCTGTTACCCAAGGCCCCGCCACGGGTGGCCGCGTCAACCGCTGCATTTGCAGAGATCCCCACCATGTCCGACCAAGCATCCGGCAGTTCCGTTCTGGCACGGGTCTTCGCCGTCATCGAAAGCCGCCGTGGCGGCGACGCCAAAAAGAGCCACGTCGCCAAGCTCTTTGCCAGGGGCCGGCAAAAGATTGCCCAAAAGGTCGGCGAGGAGGCCGTCGAGACGGTCATCGCTGCCGCGGCTGACGACCGCCGCGGCGTGGTCTCCGAGAGCTCGGACCTGCTCTTTCACCTCATGGTGCTGTGGGCCGACTGCGGCGTTGAACCCGACGAGATCTACGCCGAACTGGCGCGCCGCGAGGGCATGTCCGGGCTGATAGAGAAGAAGCAACGGCGCAAGTTCAAGCAAGACATGGAGTGATGTGGAGAGACCAGATGGCCTACGACGATCAGAACATTTTTGCCAAGATCCTGCGGGGCGAGATCCCCTGCGACATGGTCTACGAAAACGAGCACGCACTGGCCTTCAACGACATCAACCCGGGCCGGCCGGTGCACGTGCTGGTCATCCCCAAGGGCGCCTATGTCGACATGAACGATTTCTCGGTCGAGGCCAGCGCAGCCGAAATGGTCGATCTGCTGAAGGCCATCGGCGAGGTGGCCAAGATTTGCGGCGTCGACCAATCGGGCTTCCGCCTGATGTCGAACACCGGCGCTGACGGCCACCAAGAGGTCATGCACCTGCACTTCCACATCTTCGGCGGCGCCCCCAGTGGGCCGATGATCAAGCGTATCGAGAAGCTCTAGGGCAGCGTGCTCAGCAGCCAAAATCGACTGCGGTCGTGTTTCCACCACTAATTACGACGCCAAGTCGCTCACCTGGTTGTGGCCGGTATGTTTCGCCAAGGAGAGCGGCGAAAGCGGCGGCGCCGCCGGGCTCGGTGGCAATGCGCAGCACGCTCCAAAGGGCGGATTGGGCGTTTTGAATCGCCTCGTCGCTGACCAACACAACGTGATCGACAAAGCGCCGGGCGATGGGAAAGACCAACTCGCCGACGCGCCGCGGCGCCAGGGAGTCGGCCGCCAATCCGTCAGCCTCGGTATCGACCGGGCGGCCCATTTCCAAAGCCCTCGTGAGGGTTGGTGCAGCCTCCGGCTCGACACCAACGACCTTGATCCGACTGGCATACCAAGAGGCGATGCCGGCGATCAGGCCGCCTCCGCCGATGGAAACGAGCAAGGTGTCGATTTCCGGTGCCTGGTCCTCCAATTCCAACCCGACAGTGCCCTGGCCGAGTATCGTTTCGACCTGGTCGAAGGCGTGAATCGGCAGGGCGCCGGATTGCCCCAACCAGCGCTCACTGGCGGCTAGCGCGTCGGCATAGCGATCTCCGCCAACCTCCAACTCGGCGCCATACTGCCTGATGCGCTCGATCTTTGCCGGCGAGGAAATGGTCGGCACGAATATTCTTGCGGGGATGCCGAGCTTCATGGCGGCATAGGCGACCGCCGCTCCATGGTTACCGCCGGAGGCGGCGGCGACACCGGCCTCGGGGATCTCGCGCCTGAGGAGGTTTGTGAAGGCGCCTCGGCTTTTGAACGAGCCGGCATGTTGCATTAGCTCGAGCTTGAGAATTATCGGATTGTCGCCAAAACCGAAATCGGCACTGTTGACTTCGACGACCGGCGTGCGCCGGACGTAAGGCCGAACGAGCCCCTCAACGGCTTTGATTCCCGCCCGATCGATTGCCTGTTCCGTCATTGCCCCGTCTCTCCAAAGACCGCAAAGCACGGGGCATTTCTTGACATATATTTAGTAATTTAGCAATATTCCTATATGCCCATGTTTGCTGTCATCAAGGCGCTTGCCAATGAGCGCAGACTGTTGATTCTCGAATGGCTCAAGGACCCCGAAGCGCATTTTCCGCCACAGTCGGACGGCGATCTTGTCGACGACGGCGTATGCGGCGGGCTTATCGCCGATAAACTCGGCCTCAGTCAGCCGACCGTGAGCGAGCATATGAGGGTTCTCACTCGTGCCGAACTCGTGCGTTCCAGCCGGATCAAGCAATGGACGTTCTACAAACGTGACGAGAAGCGCATTAATGAAATCAAGAAAGCGTTGCTGGAAAATATCTAGAGCGCGTCAGGATTGATCTCCAAGGATGCCCGGAAGGTTAAGATTATTCTCTCTGGCGCAGTCCTGGGCGATTTCGTAACCCGCGTCCGCGTGCCGCATAACCCCGGATGCCGGATCGTTCCATAATACCCGTTCGATTCGCCGTGCTGCGTCTGCCGTGCCGTCACAGCAAATCACCATGCCGGCATGCTGGCTGAAGCCGATGCCGACGCCACCGCCATGATGGAGCGACACCCATGTAGCACCGCTGGCCGTGTTCAGGAGCGCGTTGAGAAGCGGCCAATCCGACACTGCGTCCGAGCCATCTTTCATCGCCTCCGTCTCCCGATTGGGCGATGCGACAGACCCGCTGTCGAGATGATCACGTCCAATCACCACCGGGGCGCCTAGCTCGCCGGTCCCGACCATTTCGTTGAAGGCGAGCCCGAGTTTGTGGCGTTCGCCGAGGCCGACCCAGCAAATACGGGCAGGAAGACCTTGGAAGCTGATGCGTTCCCGCGCCATGTCCAACCAGTTGTGCAAGTGTGGATCATCAATCAGTTCCTTCACCTTGGCGTCCGTCTTGTAGATGTCCTCGGGGTCGCCGGAAAGCGCGCACCAGCGAAACGGGCCGATGCCCCGGCAGAACAGCGGACGGATATAGGCGGGCACAAAGCCGGGGAAGGCGAAGGCATTCTCCAACCCTTCTGCCAGCGCGACCTGACGAATGTTGTTGCCGTAGTCGAGTGTTGGCACCCCGGCGTTCCAGAAATCCACCATGGCGGCGACATGGACCTTCATGCTGGCCCGCGCCGCGGCTTCCACCGTCTTCGGATCGCTCTCCTGCTTGCTCAGCCAGTCAGCGACCGTCCACCCTTGCGGCAGATAGCCGTGGATCGGGTCATGCGCGCTCGTCTGATCCGTGACGATGTCGGGGCGAACGCCGCGGCGGAACAATTCGGGGAACACGTCCGCCGCATTGCCGATCAACGCCACGGATTTCGCTTCAGCCGCCTTGGTCCAACGCTCGATCATCTCCAGCGCTTCATCCAGCGAACGGGTTTTTTCGTCGACATAGCGGGTGCGCAGACGAAAGTCGGCGCGGTTCTCGTCGCATTCAACGGCTAGACAACAAGCTCCGGCCATCACTGCTGCGAGTGGCTGAGCGCCGCCCATACCGCCGAGGCCGGCGGTGAGAATCCAGCGGCCCGTCAGGTCTCCGCCGTAATGCTGTCGGCCCGCCTCGACGAACGTCTCATAGGTGCCTTGAACGATTCCCTGGCTGCCGATGTAGATCCATGACCCTGCGGTCATCTGGCCGTACATCGCCAGACCCTTCTTGTCGAGTTCGTGGAAATGATCCCAGTTGGCCCAGTGCGGGACAAGGTTCGAGTTTGCGATCAGCACGCGAGGGGCATCCTTGTGAGTGCGGAACACACCGACCGGTTTGCCCGATTGGACCAGCAGCGTCTCATCATCTTCCAGTGTTCTCAGGCTAGCGGCGATCCGGTCGAAATCCTCCCACGTTCGGGCGGCTCGCCCGATACCGCCATAGACCACCAGTTCGTGCGGATTTTCCGCCACGTCCGGATGCAGGTTGTTCATCAGCATCCTGAGAGGCGCTTCCGTCAGCCAGCTTTTCGCTTTGATTTCGGCGCCGGTGTCAGGATAAACGTCGCGAATATTGTGTCGTGGATCGATCATCGTGCGCCTCCAAGCGCTGGGGCCAGGTCGGCCAAAGTGTTCAGGATTTCGCTGAGAAAGTTGCGCAGCCGATCCGATTTCGTGGTGTCGTAGGTCCAGGGCGCCGCTTCGCTGGTCAGATAGGTTGACTGCGCCAGTTCCATCTGGATGGCATGGACGCCAGCGGCGGGCTGGCCATAGCGGCGCGTCGTCCAGCCGCCTTTGAAGCGTCCGTTCAAAACGCTGCTGTAGCCCGATGCTGCGGCACAAATACCTGTGACCGCGGCTTCGATTCCCGGCGCACAGGTCACGCCACCATTTGTTCCGATATTGAAATCAGGCAGGACGCCCTCGAGGAGAAACGGGATATGGGAACGGATCGAATGGCAGTCGTAAAGGATGGCGACGCCATGGTTCCCTCTTACCCGCTCGATTTCCTCTCTCAAGGCCGCGTGGTAAGGCGCATGGAATGCCGCCTGCCGAACCTCCACCTCGTCCGCTGTCGGCGCCACACTCCAGATTGCATCGTCGTCGAAATCAGTCTGGGGCACGAGGCCGGTGGTGTTCTGGCCGGGATAAAGACTTGCCCCGGAAGGATCGCGATTGGCATCGATGACGTAGCGATGAAAGGTAGCGCGAACGGTGGTCAGGTCGGGAAGCAGCCCCTTGTAGAGCCTGTCGACATGCCAATCCGTGTCCGCCAACTCAGTCCCTCGCGGGGAAAACCGGGTCGCAATATCCTTGGGGACGAATGTTCCCGTATGCGGCAGCCCGAGAATAATCGGACCACCGCCATGCTCGACCTCAACGGGGTTCATGCCTGCCCGCCCTTCACATATTCCGGTAAATCAACCGATTCGACGAGCTTCCCTTCCGCGATCAATTGGGACGCTGCCTCGAGATCAGGAGCGAAATATCGATCCTGGCCAATCGCCGGGATGATTTGCCGAACCTGTGCAAGAACCCGCTGCAAAGACTCGCTTGTCGACAGCGGTTGGCGAAACTCGACACCTTGGGCGGCGCAGATCAGTTCAACGCCAAGGATCAGACTTAGATTGCGGTTCATCCGCTCCAACCGGCGGGCGGCATGGGCGGCCATGCTCACGTGGTCCTCCTGGTTGGCCGAGGTCGGCGTGCTGTCCGTCGAGCAGGGATTGGCCAAATGTTTGTTCTCGCTCATCAAAGCGGCGGTGGTGACTTCGGCGACCATCAAACCGGAGTTCAAGCCCGGATCGGGGGTCAGGAATGGCGGCAAGTCGAAGCTGAGGGTCGGGTCCACCATCAGCGCCACCCGGCGTTGGGCGATGGCACCGATCTCCGCCAGCGCCAAAGCGATTTGATCAGCCGCGAAGGCAACGGGTTCAGCGTGGAAGTTGCCTCCTGAGACGATCCGGCCTTCCCCGAGCAGAACCAGCGGGTTATCGGTGACAGCGTTCGCCTCGACTTCCAGCGTTCGGCCGGCGAAATGCAACAGCTCCATCGCCATGCCGGTTACCTGGGGCTGACAGCGAATGCAGTAGGGGTCCTGAACGCGAGTGTCGCCGATTCGGTGGCTGTCGCGAATTTCGCTGCCAGCCATCAGTGATCGCATCGCACGAGCGACGGCGATCTGGCCCGCATGGCCGCGTAGCGTATGTATTTCATCCAAGAGCGGTGCCGTCGAACCCATGATGGCATCGGTCGAGAGAGCCGATGTCAGGACGGATCCGGAAGCGTTTCGCCAGGCGTCAAACAGCCCGACCAGGGCACAGGCGGTGGAGAACTGAGTGCCGTTGATCAGAGCGAGCCCTTCCTTTGGCCCCAGAGTGATCGCTTCCAATCCGGCGCGTCGCAAGGCCTCCGCCGCGGGAAGCGTTTCGCCTTCAAAGACGGCCCGGCCTTCGCCGATCATCGCCGCGGCCATGTGTGCCAAAGGCGCGAGATCGCCGGAGGCACCGACGGACCCCTGCGACGGGATGACGGGCATGACGGCCTTTTCGAGCATCGTTTCGATGAGGGCGACGGTGGACCAGGCCACGCCGGAGGCCCCACGGCCCAGAGAAAGAAGCTTCAGCGCCATCATCAAGCGGGTGGTCGGACTATCGAGCGCTTCGCCGACCCCACAACAATGGGAGAGGATCAGATTGCGTTGCAGGGTGGTGGTGTCGGCGGCGGCAATCTTCACGCTGGCAAGTTTGCCGACGCCCGTGTTGACGCCGTAGATGGCTTCATCGCCTTTCGCCGCTTTTTGCACGAGAGCGGCCGCGGCCTCGATCGTCGGGCGTGTGGATGGCTCGAGGCAGACCGCCTCCTGGCCACGCCAAAGGGCCTCAAGCTGCCCGAGTGTGGCGGCCCCAGGGTGAAGGATGAGCGTCATGATCGCCCACCGAAATAGCGTGCATGCAGGGGGTTGAAACCGATGCGGTAAGCAAGCTCGGCAGGATGCGATACGTCCCAAACCGCCAAGTCCGCCCGCAACCCGGCCCGAATGACACCGGTGTCGTCCAGACCGAGGGCACGCGCAGCGTTGCGCGTGACTCCGGCAAGCGCCTCCTCCGGTGTCATGCGAAACAGGGTGCAGGCCATGTTCATGACCAGCAGCAATGAGGTGAGAGGCGAAGAGCCCGGGTTGCAGTCCGTCGCCAGGGCCAGCGGAACGCCGTGACTGCGGAAGGCCTCGAGCGGCGGAAGCTGCGTCTCGCGCAGATTATAGAAGGCTCCCGGCAACAGCACGGCGACGACATTGGCCGCCGCCAGCGCCTTGGCGTCGGCTTCGCTGGCGTACTCCAGATGATCAGCGGACAGGGCGTCGAACCGCGCCGCTATTCGCGCGCCCCCGAGATTGGACAATTGCTCGGCGTGAATTTTCACGCGAATTCCCAGCGCCCGGGCCTTTTCGAATAGGTGTTCGATCTGGTCGGGCGAAAAAGCGATGCCCTCACAGAAACCGTCTACGGCATCGACCAGACCCTCTTCGTGTGCCGCTTCGAGGGCCGGAAGACAAACCTCATCAAGATAAGCCTCCGGGCGGTCCTTGTACTCTATCGGCATCGCATGGGCGCCAAGGAAGCTGGTCCTGACGCGCACCGGGCGCGAGGCTTCAATTGCTCTGGCCGTGTGCAGCATCGCCAATTCGGTGTCCCGGTCTAATCCATAGCCGGATTTCATTTCGATCACCGACACGCCTTCGGCGATCAGGGCGTCGACCCGGGGCAAAGCGCTTCGCAGAAGTTCAGCTTTCCCGGCCTCTCGCGTCGCCTTGACGGTGGAAACGATACCGCCACCGGCGCGAGCGACCTCTTCGTATGTCGCGCCCTCCAGAAGCATCTCGAACTCGCCCGCCCGGTTGCCGCCATGAACGATGTGGGTGTGACAGTCCAGGAAAGCCGGTGTGACGAGACGGCCTTCAAGGTCGGTGCCGGGGTATCCGCGAAACGTTTCGGGAAGCTCCGTTTCGGCGCCCGCCCAAAGAATGGCCTCGCCCTCGATCACGACGGCACCCTGCTCGATCAGACCATAGGGTTTGTCCGCCTCCATCGTGGCGAGGGTCAAGTTTCTCAGCAGCATGGCGACATACCACTTGATTAGATTGCGGATAATATTATTATGTATGCACATATTTTTAGTGTCAAGACGGCAATCCGATGCAGGTCATTTGGGCTGAGCAGGCACTTACGGGAACCGGGTGGCAGCGGGACGTTCGGGTCGAAATCGCTGACGATGGCAAAATCGAGACCGTCGACGCCGGCCGTCCGCGAGAGGGCGAACAGGTCGGAATTCTGTTGCCCTCCCCTGCGAACGCCCACAGCCACGCCTTTCAAAGGGCGATGGCCGGATTGACCGAGCGCCGCGGCCCCGATCCCAGGGACACCTTCTGGACCTGGCGTCGCCTGATGTACCGCTTTCTTGACCGTCTAACACCGGAGCACGTCGAAGCGATCGCGGCTTTTGTCCAGATGGAGATGCTCGAGGCGGGATATTCGGCGAACGTCGAGTTCCACTATCTCCATCATCAACGGGGCGGGCAGCCCTATGATCGCCTGTCCGAGATGTCGGATAGGATCGTGGCGGCGGCGGCGCAAACCGGGATCAGCCTGACGCTGTTGCCGGTGCACTACCAGTTTGGCGGTTGCGACAAACGTGGATTGGAAGACGGGCAGTCTAGATTTGGCACCGACATCGACCTCTTCACCAGACTTTTCGAGGACGCCAAGGAAGCTGTGGGCCGACTTCCGGCGGACGCCCGAATTGGCGTCGCAGCTCACAGCCTGAGGGCTGTCGCGCCTGAGGCCCTTCCGCTGCTTCCGATCCTTGCGGCTGAGGGACCGATTCATATGCATCTCGCGGAGCAGGTGGCGGAGGTCGAGGAAACTCAGGCGGCCTGGGGCAAGCGTCCTGTCGAGTGGTTGTTGGATAATGCGGACGTGGGTGAACGCTGGTGCCTGATACATTGCACGCAGATGGAACCCCACGAGACGCGCGGTTTGGCGCGGACAGGCGCTGTGGTGGGCTTGTGTCCGATCACCGAATCGAGTCTCGGCGACGGCATTTTCGACGGTGTGCGCTGGCTGGACGCCGGTGGCCGCATCGCTGTCGGGTCGGATTCCAATGTCAGGATCGCGCTGTCGGAGGAGCTCCGCACCCTCGACTATTCCCAACGTTTGAGAGATCGCTCGCGAGCCGCCTTGGCCAGCGCCGAGAAATCCACGGGGCGTCGACTGTTCGATCTGGTGGTCCAGGGTGGCGCCCAGGCAGCGGGGAGCGAATGCGAAGGCATCGCCGCTGGGTCATGGTGCAGCCTTCTCTCACTCGATCAATCGGCGGTCGATCTCGTGGCACGGACAGGCGATACGATCCTGGACAGTTTCATCTTCGCCGCTGACGATCGATTGGTGGACAATGTGTGGTCGGCGGGCCGGCATGTCGTGAAGGACGGCATACACGTCCACCGTGATGCCATTGTCGCCCGGTACCTGGCGGCCGTGGGTCAATTGGCGGACGCACTGTGATGGACACCGGGCTCAGGAACTGGCAAGGCGTTCGGGAAGAAGTGCTGCGGCGCATCCACGCTCGCGTTTGGGCGCCGGGTGATCTCCTGCCCACCGAAACAGAGCTCGCGGCGGAGTTTGGCTGCGCCCGCACAACCGTCAATCGTGCCCTCAGAACCCTGGCTGAATCCGGTCTTCTCGATCGCCGGAGGAAAGCCGGAACCCGTGTGGTCCGGCACCCCGTACGCAAAGCGACGCTGAGCATACCGGTGATCCGGCTGGAAATCGAAAAGCAAAACAAGAGCTATGGATACGCGTTGCTGTCCAGGGAGATGGAAACACCGCCCGCTGACGTCCTGGCCAGAATGTGCCTGCGCAAGGGAAGCGGACTTCTGCACTTACAATCGCTGCATCTCGCCGACGGTCAACCCTATGCCTTCGAAGATCGTTGGATCAACACCGCTGCCCTTCCAGAATCCCTTGATGCCGACTTGGAATCGATGAGTGCAAACGAGTGGCTGGTGATGAATGCACCTTTCACCAACGGCGATATTGCCTTCTCGGCAGTGAACGCCACCGATCAGGAGGCGGAATTGCTTGGCACCCAGTCAGGCGTCGCCTTGTTTGTCGTCGAGCGGAGCACCTGGAACGGCAATGTGGCGATTACATCGGTCAAACTTGTCTGCGCACCCGGCTATCGAATGCGAACGGATATCTGATTTCCCGACGGTCATGGAGCGGTCAGCCTGGACATTGTTGTCGACATCGAAAAACCTCAGCTGACGATTTTAGCGGCGATAGCGTCGAGCGGGGTTTCCGGGCGGGCGCCGACGTGCTGGATAACCTCGGCCGCGGCGGCGGCACCCAGGCGGCCGCAGGTGTTGAGGTCGAAATCGCGGGTCAGGCCGTAAAGGAACCCAGAGGCATAGAGATCACCGGCGCCGGTGCTGTCGACCAGGCGCTCGATGGGGGCGGCGTCGACGACGTGGATCTCCTCGCCCCGCACGATCACCGAGCCCTGTTCCGACCGCGTCAGCGCGGCGATCAGCGAACGGCCGCGCAGCGCTTGCAGGGCGGCGTCGAAATCGTCGACCTGGAAAAGCGATATCACCTCGTCTTCGTTGGCGAACAGCACGTCGACCTGTTCCTCCACCAGATGGCGGAATTCGTCACGCCAGCGGTCGACGCAGAAGGCATCGGAAAGACTGATGGAAACCTGGCGCCCGGCTTCATGGGCGATGGTGGCGGCTTTGCGGAAGGCCTCCTTGGCACCTGGCGGATCCCAGAGATAGCCCTCCATGTAGGTCAGCCGGGCGCGGGCGATCTGCTCGGGCTCGATGTCGTCGGGGCCGAGCCCGGTACAGGCCCCGAGGTAGGTGTTCATAGTGCGCTGGCCGTCGGGTGTGACCAGGATCAGGCAACGTGCGGTGGGGGCGCCTGACCCCGCCAGTGGCGTGGTGAATTCGACGCCCAGTGAGCGCAGGTCGTGCGCGAAGACCTCGCCAAGCTGGTCGTCGCGCACTTTGCCGATATAGCCGCCGCGGCCGCCCAGGCTGGCGATGCCGGCCATGGTGTTGCCGGCCGAGCCGCCCGAAACCTCGATCCCGGGACCCATCAAGCCGTATAGTTCCTCCGCCCGTTCGGAGTCGATAAGGGTCATGGCGCCTTTGGCGAGATCGTGTCGGATTAGAAACGAATCGTCGGCGTGGGTGACCACGTCGACGATGGCATTGCCGATGCCGACGACGTCTAAAAGCTCTCTACTCATGTAATATTCTCCAAACTCAACAGGTGCGGCGCAGTATAAGGCTGCGGCTTGGTGCCAACAAACGATTGCGCCGGCTCGCCGGCAGCATTACATGACCAAGGCAAGTTCAAGCCTTTGCGGTGCCCAATTATGATCTCTGCCTTCGTCAAAGCCTTCCAGCAGCTTCCCGAAACCACCTTCCGCGGCGTCCTGATCAAGTCCTTGGGACTGGCGGTTGTCGTCTTTGCCGCGCTCTCGGTATTGGCCTGGCCGGCTCTGAGCGAGCTTGATGCGCTGCTCACCGACTGGTTGGGCTGGCTGCCCGACAGTTGGATCGAGGGCATTGTTTCCTGGATCAGCGGCATCGCCGTGTTGGCCGGTTATCTTGTTTTGGCGACAGTGCTGTTCGCGCCGGTGGTCAGCATCTTCATTAGCCTGTTTCTCGAAGAGATTGCCGGCGCCGTCGAGGGCCGCCACTATGCCAGCGAGCCGCCGGCCCCGGGCCAACCCTTGGGCGAGGCCATGGCAACCTCGCTGAAGTTCTTCGTCGTGATGGTCGTGGCCAACATCGTGGTGCTGCCGATCTACCTTCTGATGATCTGGTTGCCGCTGATAAATGTCTTTATTTTCTATGGCTTAAACGGTTATCTTCTGAGCCGGGAGTATTTCGAGTTGATCTCCATGAGGCGACTCGACGCGGGCCAGACGACGGCGTTACGCAAGGCCCATCGGGGGCAACTCCTGGGCGCCGGTGTGGTGATCACTTTCCTATTCACCATACCGCTGCTCAACCTGCTGGCGCCGCTGTTGGCGACGGCAGCGATGGTGCATCTGTTTCAAGGCTTCCGAACTTCGTCGGAGGCCCAGGTGTAGTTCTTGGAGGATGGCGGGGGGTTTGGTGACGGGATCACAGTTAAAGGTTTGCTTTGTCGGGCTGGCGCTGCTGCTGCTCAGCGCCTGCAATGCAGCCAAACCGCCGCCGGCACAAATGGCAGTCGATCCGACGCCCGTGCCGACCAGACCGGCCGCCAGTGCTGCTCAAACCAAAATCACGACCCCACCAAAGCAAAACCCGGTGGCGCCGGAAAAGGTCGCAGTAGCGGCGCCCCCGGCAGCACCAGTGGCACCGGTCACCCCGGTCGCTCCGGCGGCAAAACCACCACCTCCTCCGCCGCCGTCCGAACCTTCCGTCGTCCTCGAGGACCTGGTGGGCCTGCAACGTACCGATGTGGCTACCCTTTTGGGCGCGCCCGGCTTGCAGCGCCGGGAACCGCCGGGCGAGGTTTGGCAGTACCGCAACGGGGGCTGTGTGTTGCATGTATTTCTTTACGAAGCCCCGCCCGCCGGCCATCGCGTCGAGCACGTCGAGATCAGCGGTCCCGAGGAAACGGCCGGCGGGGCTTGCTTGAAATCGCTGCTACGGGCCCAGGCCAGCATTGGCACGGGCGTACCCGGGCGGCCTCGCTACGCTTCTTCCTTGGCGCCGTAGCGGCAGATCTTGGCGATTACGCAGGCCGGGCAATTGGGCTTGCGGGCTTTGCAGACGTGGCGGCCGTGCAGGATCAGCCAGTGATGGGCATGTTGCCGCCAGCGCTCGGGCACCACCTTCAGCAACCCCTTCTCGACGTCCAGCGGCGTCTTGCCCGAGGCCAGGCCGCTGCGGTTGGCGAGCCTGAAGACGTGGGTATCGACGGCGATGGTGGGCTGGTCGAAGGCCATGTTGAGGACCACGTTGGCGGTCTTGCGGCCGACGCCGGGCAGAGCCTCGAGGGCCTCGCGTTCGGCCGGCACCTGGCTCTGGTGGTGTTCGACCAAAGCTTGGCTGAGAGCCACGACGTTCTTCGCCTTGTTGCGGTAGAGGCCGATTGTCTTGATCTTGTCGCGCACCTTGGCCTCGCCCAGCTTGACCATCTTCTCGGGCGTGTCAGCCAGCGCAAAAAGGGCCGGTGTGGCCTTGTTGACGCCGACATCGGTGGCCTGGGCGGACAGCACCACGGCGACCAACAGGGTGAAGGGGGACTTGTAGTCGAGCTCGCTTTTGGGCGCCGGCGTGGCAGCCGCGAGTTCGGCGAAAAGCTTGTCGACCTTGGTTTTGCTGAGTGCCATGGCGGCACTTTAGTTGTCTCGGCGGGCTGCTGCAATTGACCGCTTCTAGCCCGCATTTCTCACCAGGTCACGGCCTGCGTCGAGCTGCTTGCCCGATGTCCCACATCGCGCGGCGCAGCTCTCCTACCCTGTCGGCGCGCCAAGGGACGCCACTGGGCCGCGCAGACCATGACCTGGTGAGAAATGCGGGCTAGTCCTAACATGGGCCGCGATCTGGCGCTGCTGGTGCTGCTGGCCACCATGTGGGGCTCGGCTTTCGTGTTTATCAAGCTGGGCGTCGCCACGGTGCCCCCATTTACGCTGGCGGCGGCGCGCATCATGTTGGCGCTGGTGCTCATGCTGGCCTACCTCAGGCTCCGCCGTCTGCGCCTGCCGCGGGGTCGGGTCTGGTTGGTCTTCGCGCTGCTTGGCCTGGTCGGCAATGTGGCGCCCTTCGTCCTCATAAGCTGGGGCGAAATCATCATCGACAGTGCGCTGGCGGCCATCCTGATGGCTGTCGGCCCGTTGTTTACGGTGTTGCTGGCGCACGCCTTCACAGGCGACGAACGCCTGACACCGCTAAAGCTGCTGGGCGTGCTGATCGGGCTCTCGGGCGTGGTCGTGTTGATCGGCGCCGATGCCTTGGCCGGCCTGGGCGACAACGTGGCGGCCCAGCTCGCCGTGACGGCCGGCGCCTTCGGCTTCGCCGGTGCCAACGTGCTGGCGCGGCGCCTGCCCGAAATGCCGCCCGCGGTGGCCGGGGCGGCCACCCTGGTGGCGGCGGCGGTGTTGGCGGTGCCGCTCAGTTTGCTCGTCGAGCAGCCTTGGAATCTGGCGCCGTCGGCTGCCTCGCTGGGCGCCATCGCGGTGCTCGCGGTGTGGTCGACGGCGCTGGCCTATCTCGTCTTCTTCCGCCTGGTGGCGTCGGGCGGCGCCACGTTCGTTTCGCTCAACAACTATTTGATTCCGTTGGTCGGCCTGGCTTGGGGGGCGCTGGCGCTCGGCGAAGGCATCGGTGGCCGGCAAATCGCCGCGCTGGGCCTCGTTCTGCTGGGAATTTTCGTCACCAACGACCAGCTACGCCGACGTCTAATAGGTTCTGACTAGTCTGCCAGCCCCAGCACGTCCGCCATGCCGTATAGCCCCGGCGGCTTGCCCTGGGCCCAAAGCGCCGCGGTGACGGCGCCGCGGGCGAAGATGGCGCGGTCGGTGGCGATGTGGCTCAGCGCGACGCGTTCGTCGGCGGCGGCGAAGACCACGGAATGCTCTCCCACCACATTGCCGCCGCGCAGCACGGCATAGCCGATGTCGCCCGGCTTTCGTTCGCCGGTGATGCCGTCGCGGCCGCGTGCCGCCACATCGTCGTGCTCGACGCCGCGGCCATCGGCGGCGGCCCGGCCCAGTGCCAGTGCCGTGCCGGACGGTGCGTCGACCTTGTGGCGGTGGTGCATCTCGACGATCTCGATATCGAACTCGGGGTCCAGTGCCGCCGCCACCTGGCGGGTCAAGGCTAGCAACAAATTGACCCCGAGGCTCATGTTGGCGGCCTGCACCACCACCGTATGCACGGCTGCGGCGTTGATGGCGGTCTGGTGCAGGGTCTCGAAGCCGGTGGTGCCAACGACATGCGTCGTCTTGCTCTCGGCCGCCAGGGCGGCATGGTCGGCGCTGGCGGCGGGCACGGTAAAGTCGAGCACGGCGTCGGCCTCGGCAAACAGCGCCGCCGGATCGTCGCCGACGACAATTCCATTGCTGCCCAGGCCCGCCAGCTCACCCAGGTCGCGGCCAATTTGCTCACTGCCGGCGACCTCGGTGCCGCCGCAAAGCTCGCAGCCATCGTTGGCGGCTACCTGGCGTGCCAGGGTCAAGCCCATGCGGCCGGCACAGCCGACGATGCCGATTTTTGTTCGCCCCATAGCGACCGCCTTGACCCGTACCGAGGCCCGGAATTAAAGCATGGATCGAGGAAGGAAAGAAAAGCGCACGAGTGCGCGCTGCTATTCGGTGAGGTCGTCCCAGAGTTCCTTGACTTTGCTCAGGAAACTCTCCGATTCGGGATTGGTGCGGGCGCTGCCTTCGCTTTCGAACTGGCGCAGCAGTTCCTGCTGGGACTTGGTCAGGTTGACCGGCGTTTCGATCGTGGCCTGGATATAAAGATCGCCCTTGCCGTTGCTGCGCATTACCGGCATGCCCTTACCCTTGAGGCGGAACTGGCGGCCGGTCTGGGTGCCTTTGGGGATGTTGATGCGGGCCCGGCCACCACCCAGCGTCGGTACTTCGACGGTGCCACCCAGGGCCGCCGTGGTCATCGGCAGCGGCACGCGGCAATAGAGGTGGCTGCCGTCGCGTTGGAACAAGCGGTGGGGGGAGAGCGAAAGGAAGATGTAAAGATCGCCCGGCGGCGCACCGCGCAATCCAGCCTCGCCCTCGCCGCTGAGGCGAATGCGCGTGCCGTCCTCGACCCCGGCCGGGATCTTGACCATCAGCGTTTTCTGCTTTTGCACCCGGCCCCCGCCCTGGCAGCTGGGGCAGGGGTCGGTGATGACGTGGCCGGCGCCACCGCAACTGGGGCAGGTGCGTTCGATGGTGAAGAAGCCCTGTTGGCTGCGCACCTTGCCGACGCCTTGGCAGGTGCCGCACACAGAAGGCCGGGCGCCGTCTCGGGCGCCACTGCCGTCGCAGGATTCGCAGAGCACCGTCGAAGGCACCCTGATCTCGCGGTTGCGGCCGTGGAAGGCGTCCTCCAGGCCGATTTCCAGGTTGAAGCGCAGGTCGTTGCCGCGGCTTTGCTGACGGCCGCCGCCGCGCCGGCCACCCATGAAATCGCCAAAGAGGTCGTCGAAGACGTCGGCGAAGGATGATCCGAAGCCGAACTCGGCGCCGCCCGACCCGCCGGATGCGTGCTCGAAAGCGGCGTGGCCGAACTGATCGTAGGCGCCGCGCTTCTGGTCGTCGCTGAGGACTTCGTAGGCCTCGGAGACCTCCTTGAACTTCTGTTCGGCTACGCTGTCGTCGGGATTGCGGTCGGGATGGTGCTGCTTGGCCAGATTCCGGTAGGCCCGTTTGAGCTCGTTGGCGTCGGCGCTGCGGCCGACGCCCAAGAGGTCATAGTAGTCCTGCTTGGCCATACCCGATCACCAGCGCTTGCGCCGCACTCCGCGCACCGAAGCCCGGTACCCGGCTAACCCTTGTCCTTGTCTTCTTCGTTGACTTCCTCGAAGTCGGCATCGACGACATCGTCGTCGTTGTGCTCGCTGTGTGCCTCGGCCTCGTCCTCGGGGCCACTAGCGTTGGCGCTGGCAGTGGCGCCGTCGGGCGAGGATTCGGCGGTGGCGCTGGCCTGGTACATGGCCTCACCGAGTTTCATCGAGGACTGACCCAGGGTCTCGGTCAGCTCCTTGATCTTGGCCGTATCGCCGCTCTCGAGTACGCCTTTGAGAGCCTCGATGTCAGCCTCGATGGCCTGCTTTTCGCTGTCGCCGATCTTGTCGCCGTATTCGCTCAGGTTCTTCTCCGTGGCGTGGATCAGGGCCTCGGCCTGATTGAGGGTCTCGGCCGCCTCGCGCCGTTCCTGGTCCTCGCTGGCATGCTGCTCAGCCTCGTTGACCATGCGATCGATTTCGCTGTCGGCCAGTCCGCCCGAGGCCTGGATGCGGATTTGCTGTTCCTTGCCGGTGCCCTTGTCCTTGGCCGAGACGTTGACGATGCCGTTGGCGTCGATGTCGAAGGTGACCTCGACCTGGGGCACGCCGCGCGGTGCCGGCGGAATGCCGACCAGGTCGAACTGGCCCAGCAGCTTGTTGTCGCCGGCCATCTCGCGCTCGCCTTGGAAGACCCGGATGGTGACAGCGTTCTGGGCGTCCTCGGCGGTCGAAAAGACCTGGCTCTTCTTGGTCGGGATGGTGGTGTTGCGCTCGATCAGGCGGGTGAAGACGCCGCCCAGGGTCTCGATGCCGAGGCTCAGCGGTGTCACGTCGAGCAGCAGCACGTCCTTGATGTCGCCCTGCAGCACGCCGGCCTGGATGGCGGCGCCCGAAGCCACGACCTCGTCGGGGTTGACGCCCTTGTGGGGTTCGCGACCGAAGAAGTTCTTGACCGTCTCGACCACCTTGGGCATGCGCGTCATGCCGCCGACCATGACCACGTCGTCGATTTCGCCGGCGCTGAGGCCGGCATCGTTCAGTGCCTTGCGGCAGGGCTCAATGGTGCTTTCGACGAGGTCCTCGACCAGGGCTTCGAGCTTGGCCCGGGTGAGCTTCATGGTGAGATGTTTGGGGCCGGAGGCGTCGGCCGTGATGAAGGGCAGGTTGATCTCGGTCTGGGTGGCGCTGGAAAGCTCGATCTTGGCCTTCTCGGCGGCCTCCTTGAGGCGCTGCAGCGCCATCTTGTCGCCGCGCAGGTCGATGCCCTGCTCGCGCTGGAACTCCTCGGCCAAGTAGATCAGGAGCTTCATGTCGAAGTCCTCGCCGCCGAGGAAGGTGTCGCCGTTGGTCGATTTGACCTCGAAGACGCCGTCGCCGAGCTCGAGGATGGAAATGTCGAAAGTGCCGCCGCCCAGGTCGTAAACCGCGATGGTGCGGTTGTCGCCCTTGTCGAGGCCGTAGGCCAGTGCCGCCGCCGTGGGCTCGTTGATGATGCGCTTGACGTCGAGCCCGGCAATGCGGCCGGCGTCCTTGGTGGCTTGACGCTGGGCGTCGTTGAAGTAAGCCGGAACGGTGATGACGGCTTCGCTGATGGGCTCGCCGAGATAGGCTTCGCCGGTTTCCTTCATCTTCTGCAGCAGGAAGGCGCTAACCTGGCTGGGCGCGTATTTTTCGCCGCGGGCCTGGACCCAGGCATCGCCGTTGTCGGCGCGGACGATGCTGTAGGGCACCATGTCCATGTCCTTCTTGGTCATGGGATCGTCCATGGTGCGGCCGATCAGGCGCTTGATGGCGAACAGTGTGTCCTCAGGGTTGGTCACCGCCTGTCGCTTGGCCGGCTGGCCGACCAGACGCTCGCCGTCCTCGGTGAAGGCCACCATCGAAGGTGTGGTGCGGGCGCCCTCGGCGTTCTCGATCACCTTCGGATCGGAGCCGTCCATGATGGCGACGCAGGAGTTGGTGGTGCCAAGGTCAATGCCGATGATCTTACCCATAGTGTCCTCTCTCGTTCGGCAGGTTCGCGCAGCCACAAAAAAAGGCACCGCCCGGACCCCCAATCGTGAAGCCCGAAAAGCCTCGGTGCAGGGCCGTTTCATATGTTGAGGCGATATATAGGGAGCCTGCCGCCCCATCGCAAGCGCAAGCCGCCTATTGGCGCCCCAAATTGGCATTTGAATGCCGATTTTCTGGCGATTGCTCGGGACAGCGGATACCCTGACCGCGCATCATGATCGTTTCGGCCAGCTACCGCACGGATATCCCGGCTTTCTACGGCGCTTGGTTCGCCCAGCGCCTGGAGGCCGGCTTTTGCCGCGTGCACAATCCCTATGGTGGCCAGACCTACGAGGTGGCGCTGACAGTCGAGGCCGTCGATGGCTTCGTTTTCTGGACCCGCAACGCGTCACCTTTCCTGCCCCAGATGGCCGAGGTGCAGCGCCGCGGCACGCCCTTCGTGGTGCAATATTCGGTGCTGGATTACCCGAGACTGTTGGATCCCTCGGTGCCGCCGGCCGCCGATCAGGTCCGGCTAATGCACCGCTTGGCCGCCGATTACGGCCCGGACGCTGTGGTCTGGCGCTACGATCCTGTGGTGTTTTCCTCGCTCACCGAAAGTCGCCACCATGTCGCCAGCTTCGGCCGCCTGGCCCGGGCGTTGAGCGCCGCCACTGATGAGGTGGTGATCTCGTTCGTCAATCCCTACCGCAAGGCCCGGCGCCGCCTCGACCAGGTGGCCCAGGGTGGAGGCTTTTCCTGGTTTGACCCGGATGCCGGCGAAAAACGGCGTCTCGCCGCCGAGCTGGCCGCCATCGCCGCCGACCACGGTATGCGCCTGACGCTATGCTCGCAGGCCGAACTGCTGGTGCCTGGGGCCGGGGCAGCCCGATGTATAGACGCCGAACGCCTGGCGCGGGTTGCCGGGCGGCCAATCCGCGCACCCCGCAAGGGCAATCGTCCCGATTGCCTGTGTCACCAATCGCGCGACATCGGTGCTTACGACAGTTGCCCCCATGGCTGCCTCTACTGCTACGGCGTGGCCAGCCAGCAGCGCGCCGTAGCCCGCCTTCGCAGCCACGATCCGGGCGCCGCGGAACTGATTTCGTGAATCTCGTTGATGACCGTCAATGCGACGCTATGCCGCACATTCGGCGGCTGAATCCAGGCCCGGGCGCAACCAGTTTGAGCTAGAATGTATTAAGCTCGCGGCGACCAGGCATAGGCTCGTCGCGGCGGCTAGCCAGCGAGTGTCGCAGCCATGCGCGAGCCCCGTGCTACACCCAATATCATCATTCTGGCTCCGCTCCTCGCCATTGCCGTAGTGTTGGTGATCGGCCTGATGGGCGCTCTGGAGTCGTGCCCCGATAGCGCTGCCGGCTGCCGTTACCTCAACCACGCAAACAAGATCGAGAAGCTCCAACCCGCATTTCTCATCGGGTCACGGCCTGCGTCGCTCCCAGGTGATGCGATCCGCTAGGAAAAGACCGAAGCGCGTAGTGGTACTACGCACTTCGGTCTTTGACAACGCGGGCGCGTGCCTGGGAGCGACCCGCAGGCCATGACCCGGTGAGAAATGCGGGTTAGACGTCTCTCCGCTCCTATTTTAGGCCTGGGTGTCGACGTTGGCGCCGGGGGCTCCCTCCGCTGTCGGCTCGCTATCCTCGGCGGCGGTTTCCGCCTCGACCTTCTCCTCGCCGGTTTCTGCTTCGCCTGCGGCCTCGTTTTCAGCCTCGGCCGGCGCCTTGGCGATGCCTACCATGGCGGGGCGCAACAGCCTTTCGGCGAGGACGTAACCGGGCTGCATGACCTGGACCACGGTGCCCGGTGCGGCGCTGGGGTCGGGGACTTCGAACATGGCTTGATGAAGGTTGTGGTCGAATTTTTCACCCAGCGGCTCGAGGCGTTTTACGCCGTGGCGTTCGAGCGCTGCCAGCAATTCCCGTTCGGTCATCTCGACGCCCTCGAACAAGGCTTTGGCGTTATCTTCGGCGACCGTCTCGGGGGGCGCGCTGTCGATGGCCCGACGCAGGTTGTCGGCAATGCCCAGCACATCGCGGGCGAAATTGGCGATGCCGTACTTGGCCGCTTCCTCACGCTCACGGGCGGCCCGGCGGCGCACGTTCTCAGTCTCCGCCATGGCCCGCAAAAGTTGGTCCCGCAAGTCGGCGATTTGGGCTGCCGGGTCGTCTTCTTCGGCACCAGAATCGCTCACGTCTTCGCTTTCAGCTTCTTCCGTCTCTGTGCCCTCTTCGTCGTCTTCAGCTTCTTCAGCTGCTTCGAGAGCTTCTTCGGCGGCGGCATGCGCCTCGGCGTCTGCCGCCGCCCGGGCTGCTTCGTCCTTTTGTTCCTGCGTCTCGCTCATCTTGGATCCTTCTGGACAGCTTTCAGCCAACGGTCTCGCCGATGACCTTGGAGGTATAGTCCACCATGGGAATAATGCGGGCATAATTGAGGCGCGTCGGACCGATCACGCCGATGGCGCCGATGATCTTGTTTTGTTTGTCGGAATAGGGCGCCACCACCATCGAGCAGCCCGACAGGCTAAAAAGCTTGTTCTCCGAGCCGATATAGATATGCACGCCCTCGGCCCCGGCCGCCAGATCCAAGAGCTCGAGGATGCCTTGGCTGCGTTCGAGATCGTCGAAAAGCTCACGGATGCGTTCGAGATCATCCAGCGCATGAATGTCGTTCAGCAGTTTGGCTTGGCCCCGGATGATCAGCGTCTGGCGCGAATGGTCGCCGGCCAAGGTGGCCAGGCCGGCCTCGACGGCCCGTGCCGTGAGCTGGTCGAGTTCGGCCCGCCGGGTTTCGAGTTCTTCGAATATGCTCTGCCGCGCTTCGCCCAGCGTGCGGCCGTCAAGGCGCACGCTGAGATAGTTCGAGGCCTCGGTCAGGGCCGACGGTCCGAGCCCGAGCGGCAGGTCGAAGAGGCGGTTCTCCACCGAGCCGTCCTCGCCCACCAGGATGACCAGGGCGCGGCCGTCGCCCAGTGAGACCAGCTCGGCCTGCTTGAGGCGGGTGTCGATTTTGGGCGCCACCACCAGGCCGGCGCAATCCGAAAGGCCCGACAACAGCGTCGTCGCGTCGGTCAGCACTTCTTCCATGCTGCGGCCGTGCGCACTGCAGCGCGCGCCGATGGCCTCGCGCTCATCGTCGGTAATATTGCCCACCTCCAAAAGACCGTCGACGAAAAAGCGCAGGCCGGCGTCGGTGGGCAGGCGGCCGGCCGAGGTGTGGGGCGCATAAAGAAACCCGGCCGCCTCGAGATCCGACATGACGTTGCGAATCGAGGCCGGCGAAAGCCGCGTGTCCAGCCGGCGCGCCAAGGTGCGCGAGCCGATGGGTTCGCCGGTTTCGACGTAGGCTTCGACGATCAGGCGCATGATTTCGCGGGCGCGCTGGTTGAGTTCCTTGAGCATCTCGGTGGCCGGTTGGGCTTAATTGGAAGCGGATTCCCAGAATGTAGTAACGCCTCCCGGACGCGTCAACGCAGGCCTCCATCGGTGGAGCCTCGAAGGTGCTGGACCGCCACGGCGCCAGGATATAGAAACGCGGGCGATTGGCCCATTTTTTTGTAGCGGGAGTCCCTTATTATGCGTCCTTCAGGCCGTGCCCCGGACGAGTTGAGAACGATCAGCCTCGAGCCGGGGTTTGCCAAACACGCCGAAGGCTCTTGCCTGGCCCGCTTTGGCGACACGCACGTGCTTTGTGCCGCCACCGTCGAGGAACGCGTGCCGCCCTGGCTGCGCAATACCGGCCGCGGCTGGGTGACGGCCGAATACGGCATGTTGCCCCGGGCCACTAACACGCGCACCGCCCGCGAAGCGGCGCGCGGCAAGCAGAGTGGCCGCACCCAGGAAATCCAGCGCCTGATCGGACGCAGCCTGCGCGCGGTGGTCGACCTGACGGCTATCGGCGAGCGCCAGATCCGCCTCGATTGCGATGTCATCCAGGCCGACGGCGGCACACGCACCGCAGCCATTACCGGCAGCTACGTGGCGCTGCACCTGGCGCTGGCCGGCCTGGTCGAACGCGGCGCCTTGGCGGCGCTGCCGTTTTCGGGGCAGGTCGTCGGCGTTTCCTGTGGCATTTACAAGGGGGTATCGCTGCTCGATCTCGATTACGCCGAGGATTCAGAAGCCGAGACCGACGCCAATTTCGTGCTCAGCGGCGACGGCGGCCTGGTCGAGGTGCAGGCCACGGCCGAAGAGCGTCCCTTCAGCGAGGCCCAGTTCAGCGAGCTGATGGCGCTGGCTCAGAGCGGCGCCCGGCAGTTGGCAGCGGCACAACGTCAGGCACTAGGCCTGGAATAGGCGGTGGCGGGTCCTCGTCAATTCGCCGGCGATCGGCTGGTCATCGCCAGCCACAACGCCGGCAAGATGCGCGAGATGGGCGAGCTGCTGGCGCCCTTTGCCGTTGCCGCGGTGTCGGCCGGCGAGTTGGGCCTGGCGGAGCCCGAAGAGACGGGTTCGACCTTCGCTGAAAACGCCGAATTGAAGGCGCTGGCCGCCGCCCGCAGTGCGAACCTGCCCGCATTGGCCGACGATTCCGGCCTGGTGGTGCCGGCGCTCGATGGCGCACCCGGTATTTACTCCGGCCGCTGGGGCGGCGAAGAGCGCGATTTCAGCGTGGCCATGGCGCGCGTCCAAAGTGAGCTCGAGACCTGCTCCAGCGGCGATCGCGGAGCCCACTTCGCTGCCGCGCTCACTCTGGCCTGGCCGGACGGCCACTGCGAGACCTTCATGGGCCAGGTTGATGGTTGCCTTGTCTGGCCGCCCCGCGGCGAACGCGGTTTCGGTTATGATCCCATGTTCGTGGCGGCCGGCCACGAGCTAACCTTTGGCGAACTCGAGCCCGGGCACAAACATGCCATCAGTCACCGCGCCGACGCCTTCGCCAAACTCGTTGCAGCCTGTTTCACAAAACGGCAGGACTGATACCGATTTCGCGGCCTACGTCCACTGGCCCTTTTGTTTGGCTAAGTGTCCCTACTGCGATTTCAACAGCCACGTTGCCCCAGGTTCCGGCCTTTCCGGAACAATCGACCAGGAGCGCTGGCAGGCCGCCTACTTGAGTGAACTCGCCTACGCCTGGGAGCAACTGCCACCGGTCGAGCGCCGGCCTCTCGGCAGCATCTTCTTTGGCGGCGGCACGCCTTCGTTGATGGTGCCGGCGACTGTGGCGGCAGTGCTCGATCGCCTGGCCGATATGGCCGGCTTGGCCGATGACATCGAGATCACTCTCGAAGCCAATCCCACCTCGGTCGAAGCGGGCCGCTTCGCCGACTTCCGGGCCGCTGGGGTAAACCGGCTTTCGCTTGGCATTCAGGCGCTTGACGACGACGCCCTGGCGGCGCTGGGCCGGGGCCATGACGCGGCCGAGGCGCGGGCGGCGCTGGCGCTGGCGCAGCACACTTTCGCGCGGGTTTCTTGCGACCTCATCTATGCCCGGCCCGGCCAGACGCCGGCAGCCTGGCGGAGCGAGCTGGGCGAGGCGCTGGGCTTGGGCAGCGGGCACCTCTCTCTCTATCAGCTCACGGCCGAGCCCGGCACGCCGTTCGGCCGGGCGGCTGCGGCGGGCCAGCTGGCGCTGCCCGAGGACAGCCACGCGGTGGCACTTTTTGACCTCACCCAGGAGCTTTGCGCGGCGGCCGGAATGCCGGCCTACGAGATCTCTAACCATGCCCGTCCCGGTCAGCGCTGCCGGCACAATCTGAACGCCTGGCGCTACGGCGATTATCTAGGCCTCGGTCCCGGCGCCCATGGCCGCCTGGGCCGGGGCAGCACCCGCCGGGCCAGCCAACGCATTGCCGCTCCCGGCGCCTGGTTGGCGGCGGTCGAGGCCCAGCGCCACGGCGGCCTGGCCGAAAAGCCGCTAAGTCAACTCGACCAGGTGCGCGAGCTTTTGCTGCTGGGACTGAGACTCGACGAGGGGATCTTGCCTGCGCGATTCCAAGAACGCATCGGCCGGCCCCTCGAGGAATGGGTGCCGGCCATCAAACGCCAGCCGCTGGTCGACGACGGCCTGCTGGTCGACGACGCCGAAGGCCTGCGCACGACCGTCCGGGGGCGGCGCCTGCTCGACGCCGTGATCGCCGAACTTGCGCCGTGATAAGAAATTCGAATATTTAATCCGAATTTCGCATCACTTTTCGTTGGACCCTCACCGGGCGGGCGCATCCGCGCCCTTGGCCTCCGCCCCCCGTTGCCGGGGGGCGGCTTAGTGCCACCGCCGCAGCCGTTTTTTTTGTGCTTTGTCATTTAGTGCAACGGGAGCGACTGCGACCCGCCGCACCTGCGGCGCGCCCGCGCAGGCTGCGGGCCGAAGGCCCGCCGCCGTGAGCGATAGGAATCCCTACGAGCTTCCAGCTGCCTGGAAGCTCGTAGGCGCCGGGTCGATGACCTTGAGGCCTTTGGGCCTGATTTCGATAACGGCGAGTCCGCGCCGGGCCAAACCGTCGGGACCGAAGCGGAAAATGCCGTCGATGCCGGCGAAGCCGCTGGGGGCTTCGAGGGCGCTGGCCGAGAAATCGACGCCGCTTTCGCCCAGCGCCAGTACCGTGGCCAGGGCGGTAGCGTCGTAGGCCAGGCTGGCGATGCGCGGCGCGGCGTAACCATAGGTGTCCTCGAAACGCTCGGCGAAAGCGGCGGCGTCGGCCGGCGTCGGGCTGGCGAACCAACCGCCTACCAGCGAGGGCTCGCGGCCAATGCTGGGGTTGTCCCAGAGCCCGGTGCCGAGAAAGCGCACGTCGCCCGGATCGATATCGTAGAACGGCAACAGCGGCGCTATGGCTTTGAGCCGTTCGCCGCCCTCGCCCATCAGCACCGCCTGGAATTCGAGCTCACCCAAGGTGTCGGCTCCCTCGATGCGGCTTAGCGCAATCTTCGAATCGTCGTCGTTCTGCTCGATCAGGCGGGCCTTCTCGATCTGCAATGCCTGGTGCCGGCGTTCGTAGTCGGCCAACCTTTTCACCGGTTGGAAGAACTCCTCGGCCGCTTCGGGGTAGGTCTCGACTTGCACCACGGTACCGCCGTTGCGCAACGCCGTGTGGCGCAGCGATTCGACCAGGGTGGTGCCGTAGGCGCTGTCCGGGGCCAGCGCGGCGAAGCGCCAGAGACCCTGGCTGGCAGCATAGCGCACCACGCGCTCGACCTGCTGGTCGGGCATGAAGCCGAGCAGGTAGACGCCCTTACCAGCCACCGTGCGGTCGTTGGAAAAGGCCAAAATGTTGACGCCACGCTCGCGGGCGGCATCGGCGGCAGCCGTCACCGAGGTGCTGAAAAGCGGGCCCAAGATCAATTGCGCACCCTGCTCCAGCGCCCCAACGACCGCTGCCTGGGCGCCTTCCGGTGTGCCTTCGGTATCCCCCGGCAGCAGCGCCAGTTGCGGCCCGGCCAGGTCAAAGAGCGCGATCTGGGCGGCATCCAGCAGCGCCCGGCCGAGCTCGCCGTGGCTGCCCGTAAGAGGCAACAACAATGCCACCCGGATGGCCCCGGCGGCCGCAGGTGGCCGCCTCAGTTCGGGTGTTTCAGGTGATGCTGGAGGGGGCGTGGGCTCCGTCGCTTGGGCTGGCACCTCTAGAGGCGCGCCGGGCTGTACCGGTACGGGCGCTGCCGCCGACGGACCGTGGTCTTTGCTTTCCGTTGGTTTGGCCGGTGCTGCGGCGGTGCTCTCGGGCTTGGCCTCTAGCCAAGGCGCCAGCTTCGCCGGTAGTGTCTTTTGCACGCAGGCGGCCGGCACCAGCGCGAAGGCACACAGGCATGAAGCGACGATCAGGCGACGTCCGGCGCCCGGGCAAGAAACGGCCAATCGCTGCAACAGGAACATGCTCACCTGACCCGCCCCCCGAGCGGCAGGGTAGCGACGCCCCGGCGGCAAGTAAACCGGCGCACCCAAACCCCTTGGCCAACTCCCGGGCCGCTTCCCTTTCGGGCTCTGATTTGGCCCCAGATTTGGCCCCGGGCCTTTACCTGGTAGCGACACCGATCGGCAACGCCGGCGACATCACGCTGCGGGCGCTCGACGTGCTGCGGGCCGTCGAGCTGATCGCCTGCGAAGACAGCCGCTTGACTGGGCGCTTGATGCAGCGCTACGGCATCGGCACGGCATTGCTCCCCTATCACGACCACAATGCCGCCCGCCAGCGCCCCCGCCTGCTGCAACGGCTGTCTGCCGGGGCCGCCATCGCGTTGGTATCGGATGCCGGCACGCCGCTGATCTCCGATCCCGGCTACAAATTGGTGCGCGACGCCGTGGCAGCTGGCATCGAGGTACGGGCGATTCCCGGTGCCTCTGCCGTGACGGCGGCGCTTTCACTGGCCGGATTGCCCACCGACCGTTTCCATTTCGTCGGTTTTCTGCCGTCCCGGAGGACGGCGCGCCGCCGCGCCTTGGCCGGACTGGCGGCCATCGAGGCCACCCTGGTGGTGCTGGAGAGCGCCCGCCGGCTGCCGGCGGCGCTGGCCGACATGGCGGCAGAACTGGGTCCGCGAGAGGCTGCGCTGGCGCGCGAGATGACCAAGTTGCACGAGGAAGTGCGCCGCGGCCCGCTGGACGAGTTGGCAGCACACTATGCCGAGGCCGGCCCGCCCAAGGGCGAGATCGTGGTGGTGGTGGCACCGCCGACGGCCCCGGAGACGCACATCGACGAGGCCGAGTTGGACGCCCGGCTGGAGGCTCTGCTCGATGAGGGCGTCAGACAGGCCGCCACCCAGGTGGCGGCGGAAACCGGCCTGCCGCGGCGCCGCCTTTACACCAGAGCGCTCGAACTCAAGCGGCAGCGCTCGCCATGAGGCCGCGCGCCGAGCGGCAACGGGCCGAACAATCCGGCCGTAAGGCCGAAACCCTGGCGCATTGGCTGTTGCGCTTCAAGGGCTATCGCATCCTCGCCCGGCGCGAGCGGACGGCGGCGGGCGAGCTCGACATCGTTGCCCGCCGGGGTGCCACGCTGGTCTTCGTCGAGGTCAAGCAACGCCCCACGGTGGCCCAGGCCGCCGAGGCCATCGACGAGCGTCAGCGACAGCGCATCGCCCGTGCCGCCGAGGCCTATCTGGCGGCCAACCCCGCCCTGGCCGGGCTCGGCGCCCGTTTCGACGCCATCCTGGTGGCGCCGCGCCGGCTGCCCGTTCATATTGCCAACGCCTGGCATATAATGGTCGAGATTTGATTAGCGAAAAGGAGAGAGTAATCATGATGGGCCCCCGCTTGGGTTTGGGACTGATTTTGGCATTGCTGGCGACGGCAGCCCTGACCGGCTGTACGGCCGGCGGTATGGCGGTTGGAGGTGCCGCCGCTGCGGGCGTGGCAACGGCTCAGGAGCGCTCGCTGGGCCGGGCCATCGACGACAAGGCGTTGGAGGTCGAGATCAACCACCGGCTTTTGCAGGCCGACGAGGTGCTGTTCCGCAAGATCAGCGTCGAGGCTCTGGAGGGCCGAATTCTGCTCCTGGGTGCCGTGCCCAAGCCCGACGACCGCATCGAGGCTTCGCGCCTGGCCTGGGAGGTGCCCGGAGTAAAAGAGGTCATGAACGAGGTCCAAGTGACCGACCGCTCGGGCATCATCAACTATTTCAAGGACGCCAAGATCACCGCCGAATTGCGTTTCCTGGTGCTGCGCGACCGCGACATCCGCGACATCAACTACAGCATCGAAACCGTCAACGGCATCGTCTATTTGCTGGGTATCGCCCAGGACAAGACGGAGCTCGACAAAGTGACCCGCCACGCCCGCAACATCTCCGGTGTCGAGAAGGTCATTAGTCACGTCAGGCTGCGCACCGACAAGCGCCGCAGAGCTTCTTGATGCCGCGCTTCTTGAATTCGCCATGAGCCTTGCCGTCGCCATCCAGATGGACGCCATCGAGGGTATCGATATCGATGCCGACTCGACCTTTGCCCTGGCCCTCGAGGCGCAGCGCCGCGGCCATGCGCTATTCCACTACCTGCCCAGCGCCATGAGCTTTCGCCAGGGCCGCGTGGTGGCCCGGGCCCAGCCGTTGGAGGTGCGCCGCCAGGCTGGCGATTTTGCCACCCTGGGGGCGCCTGAGATGCTCGACCTGGCGGCGCTGGACGTGGTGCTGATGCGTCAGGATCCGCCCTTCGACATGACCTACATCACGACCACCCACCTGCTCGAGCACATCCACCCCGAGACCTTGGTGGTCAACGACCCAGTCGAGGTGCGCAACGCGCCCGAGAAGCTTTTCGTCACGCACTTCGACGACGTCATGCCGCCCACCCTGATTTCCGCCGACGTGGCCGAGATCAAGGACTTCCGCGCCGAACACAAGGACATCATCCTCAAGCCACTGTTCGGAAACGGCGGCATCGGCGTTTTTCACGTCGGGCCCGATGACGAAAACCTCAATGCGCTGCTTGAGATGTTCGCGGCAGGATCGCGCGAGCCCATCATGGTGCAGCTCTACCTGCCCGAGGTACGGGCTGGCGACAAGCGCATCATCCTGGTCGATGGCCGGGCTGCAGGCGCCGTCAACCGAGTGCCTATGGCCGGCGAGGCGCGTTCCAACCTGCACGTCGGCGGCCGTGCCGAGCGCTCCAGCCTGACCAAGCGCGAGCAGGAGATCTGCCAGGCCATCGGCCCGTCGCTGAAAGACCGCGGCATGATCTTCGTCGGCATCGACGTCATCGGCGACTATCTCACCGAAATCAACGTCACCTCGCCCACCGGCATCCAGGAGATCGACCGCTTCGACGAGGTCTCGCTGGAAGCCGACATCTGGGACGCCATCGAGGCCAGCCACAGCGCCACCCGCTCGTCGCGCGGCGCGGATTAATTTCAGATAAATATCGAAAATCTTCCGGCCATCGTCGGATTCCGCCTCTAAACCTTTCATAGGGCCTTTTGGGACCGCCGTGTCCCAAAAGGACAAGTTGGGACCGCCGCGTTCCAAATAGCCAAGTTGGGACCAACGCATCAAACGCGGTGGCCCGCGCGGGGAAGGTTGATTTCGGGGTGGAATCGAATGGTCGCTCATATCAATACGCTGGCATTTCAGGGCGTCGACGTACTCGAGGTCGATGTTCAGGTGCACATCGGCTCGGGCCTGCCGGCCTTCGCCATCGTCGGCCTGCCGGACAAGGCGGTGGCCGAGAGCCGAGAGCGCGTGCGCAGCGCGCTGGTGGCGATCGGCCTGGCGCTGCCGCCCAAGCGCATCACCGTCAACCTGGCACCGGCCGACGTGCTCAAGGAGGGCAGCCATTTCGACTTGCCCATTGCGGTGGGGCTTCTCGTTGCCATGGGTGTGCTGCCCGGTGACGAGATCGCGGGTTTCACGGTTCTCGGCGAGCTGGCGCTCGACGGGGCCGTGGCCCGCGTCCCGGGCAGCCTGCCGGCCGCCATCGCCGCGGCGGCGGCCGAGCGCGGCCTGATCTGTCCGGTGGCCAGCGGCGGCGAGGCGGCCTGGGGTGGCGATTTGGAAGTCTTGGCGCCGGCCACGCTGCTGGCGCTCGTCAATCATTTCAAGGGAACGCAAGTGCTCAGTCCGCCCGAGCCGCTGCTGGTCGAAATACCTCCTCAGGGCCCCGATCTTCGTGACATAAAAGGCCAGGAAACCGCCAAGCGTGCCCTCGAAGTGGCCGCGGTCGGGGGCCATAACCTCTTGATGAATGGCCCGCCCGGGGCCGGTAAATCGATGCTGGCGGCGCGTTTGCCGGGCGTGTTGCCGGTTATGGATGCGGCCGAGACGCTCGACGTTTCGATGATCCACAGCGTCGCCGGCCTGCTCGCCGACGGCGGTCTGACGCGCCAGCGGCCCTTTCGCGATCCCCACCATTCGACCTCGGCCGCAGCCATGGTGGGCGGCGGCCCTCGCGCCAAGCCCGGCGAGATTTCGCTCAGCCACAACGGCGTGCTGTTTCTCGACGAGCTGCCCGAGTTTCCCCGCGCCGTGCTGGAGAGCTTACGCCAACCGCTCGAGACCGGCCGCGTCACCGTGGCCCGGGCCAACGGCCACGTCACCTATCCGGCGCGCTTCCAGCTGATTGCCGCCATGAATCCCTGCCGTTGCGGCTACGTCGCCGATCCCGTGCTGGCCTGCGGCCGTCAGCCGCGTTGCGTGCGCGACTACCAGGCCCGCATCTCGGGGCCGCTGCTGGACCGCATGGACCTGCACGTCGAGGTGCCGCCGGTCGATCCCGCCGACCTGGTGCTGCCGCCGCCGGCCGAAGGCTCGTCCGAGATCGCCGCCCGGGTAGCAGCGGCCCGCGACATCCAAACGGTTCGCTACCGTGATCTCGACGCCTATCCAGCCGTGCGCGTCAACGCCCAGGCCGATGGTGAATTGTTGACCCAAGTCGCCAGCCCCGACGCCGCCGGCGCCGCCTTGCTGGCCGAAGCCGCCAAGGCCATGCGCCTGTCGGCGCGTGGCTACCACCGCGTACTCCGCGTCGCCCGCACGCTGGCCGACATGGAAGCCAGCCCCGGCGTCCACCGCATCCATGTGGCCGAGGCGCTGAGCTACCGGCGGATTGCCGTGGGGATGTGAGGGGGCCCCGAAAACGCGCTACAGTGCTCTCCCGTGCCAGCCCTGGGAGGAGCCAGAGTATGAGTGATCCGGAGACCTACGAGATCTTTGCCGTCAAGTACGGCTCGATGGTCGAGAACCGCTTTCGCCGCGATAACTTCATTTTGGCCGACGACCATGCCGCGCCGATGCCCATCGACTATTACGTCTGGGCCATTCGCAACCAGAACCGCACGCTGGTGGTCGATGCCGGGTTCGATTACGCGGAGGCCGAGAAGCGGGGGCGCAAGGTTGATCGTTTGCCGCGGGACGGGCTGGAAATTCTGGGCATCGATGCGGCCACGGTCGAGGACGTCATCATCACCCACATGCACTACGACCACGCCGGCACCATGGACGACTTTCCCGCTGCGCGCTTCCACGTCCAGGATGCCGAGATGCAGTTCGCCACCGGGCGCCACATGTGCCAACAGCCGTTCGCCATGGCCTTCACTTGCCACCACGTGGTGGGGATGGTGCGGCGGGTCTTTGAGGGCCGCGTGGTCTTCCACGATGGCGACGAGGAGATCGCGCCCGGCATCACCGTGCACAAGGTCGGCGGCCACACCATGGGCATGATGTTCGTGCGCGTGCTGACCAAGCGCGGCTGGGTCGTGCTGGCCTCGGATTCGACGCATTTCTACGAAAACCTCGAAGCCACCAAGCCGTTCCCGATCGTCTATAGCGTCGCCGACATGATCTCGGGCTACGACAAGATCAAGGCACATGCGGAATCGGGGAGTCACATCATCCCCGGACACGATCCCCTGGTGCTGGCGCGCTACCCGGCACTGAACTCGGCCACCGAAGGCATCATCGGCCGCCTCGACGTGGATCCCAAAGGCTAGAGGTTCCGATCCGGTGCAAGCCTGGCTGGCCGCAGCTTCGGTCTATCGTGACCGGCGCCTGCTGGCGCTCTTGTTTCTGGGCTTCTCCAGCGGTCTGCCGCTGGCCCTGACGTTCTCGACGCTGACCGTTTGGCTGGCCGAATCGGGGGTGCAAAAGGGCACCATCGGGCTGTTTGCGGCGCTGGGCACGCCCTATGCGCTGAAGTTCCTCTGGGCGCCGCTGATGGACCGGGCGCCGCTGCCAGGCCTGACGCGGCTGTTGGGCCGGCGGCGGGGCTGGATGCTGGGCTGCCAGGTGGCCCTGATGGCGGGGATTCTGGCGCTGGGCGCCCAGGACCCGATCGCGAACCCGGGCCTGACGGCGCTGCTGGCGCTCACCGTTGCCTTTTTCTCGGCCAGCCAGGACATCGTCATCGACGCCTACCGGGTGGAGATCCTGGACGAGCGCCAGTATGCCGCCGGGGCCGCCGCCGTGGTCTTCGGCTACCGCGTGGCCATGCTGGTCTCGGGCGCCGGCGCCCTATACCTGGCCGCCCTCAGCGACTGGTTCGCGGCCTATGGCGCGATGGCGGGTCTGATGGCTGTGGGCATGGTGACGGTGCTGCTGAGCGCCGAGCCCGAACGTCAGGACAGCGCCGAGACACAACGCAGAACAGTCGAGATAGAGGCCCTCTTGGCGGCTCGCGGCATCGGCGACGACTGGCGGGGGCGCAGTGCCGCCTGGCTCTATCTCGCCGTAGTTAGCCCGTTCCTGGATTTCGTCTCGTCGCGGGGCTGGCTGGCGGCACTGGTGCTGGGCTTCGTAGTTTTCTACAAGCTCGGCGATTCATTGGCCGGCGTAATGACCAACCCCTTCTTGGTCGAACTCGGGTTCTCTAAGATCGATATCGCCAACGTGTCCAAGCTCTATGGCTTCACCGCGACCATCATCGGGCTGGCGCTGGGGGGCTGGCTGCTGGGTGCAGCCGGCATGATCCGCAGTTTATGGATCTGCGGCATCCTGCAGCTCGCCTCGAACCTGATGTTCGCTGTGCAGGCGGAAGTCGGCGCCTCGCTCGGATTTCTTGCCCTCACCATCGGCATCGAAAACTTGGCCGGCGGTATGGGTACGGCGGTCTTCGTGGCCTATCTCTCCAGCCTTTGCAACGTCGCCTACACGGCCACCCAGTACGCGCTCTTGTCGTCACTTTTTGCGCTCCCACGGACGTTGATATCGGCCGGCTCGGGCTATGTCGCCGAGGCCCTGGCCTGGACCGATTTCTTTATCTTTACCGCCGTCGGCGCGGTGCCTGGGCTGGTGATCCTCTGGTGGCTGACGCGGCCGGGATCAGCGGTGCGACCCGCCAGCTAACGCTTGCGCGCAATCAGCTTGATGCCGGGCTTGGCATTCCAGCGCCGCTTGACGATCTCGATGCCGTGCCGCGCCAGCAGCGTGGCCAAGTTGCCGGGACTGAAATAGACGCAGTGCGCCGGCGGACAGAAGGCGTCCCAATCGAGCACGTTCCGGGGCCGGCGCCAGTGCGAGATGTCGGGTGTCGTCATGTAAAGGATGGCACCCGGGTGCATCAGCGCCGCCAGCGCCGCCACGAACCGGTTGACGTCGGGCGCATGCTCGATCACCTCCGAGCAATAGACCAAGTCGAAGGGAGCGATCGCGGTGTAGTCTTCGACGGTTCCCTGGTGGAAATCGATGCCCGGATAATGCTCCCGGGCGTAGGCTATGGAGACCGGGTCGGGATCGACGCCGGAGGCTTCATACCCGGCCTGGCGCGCCGCCTCGGCCACGAAACCGCCGTTGCAGCCGGCGTCGAGGAAACGTCCCGACGGCACCAGGCGTCCAAGCCAACGCAGCTGACGCCGGGCGCGCTTCAGTTTCTTGTCGACCTTGGCGAAGTAGCCGCTTTCGGCACCGCCGTAGGCGTCGTCGTAGAGTTCGCCCACGGTTACGGCATCGGGCAGCGGGTCCATGAAAACGAACCCGCAAACGCCGCAGCGAAATAACTTGCAGCCGCCCTTCTCGGCGAAAGGCGCAGCATCCTCGGCACGGCATATCTGACAAGCCATGGCGGGCACGATGGGGACAACGCCCGGAGCGGTCAATGGCATTGACGCCCGGGGCGTCGGGGACATTGACGCCCGGGGGTGCGGGGCGCCAAGCTTGATCTCATGTCCGAAGCCATCGAGATCGTCGAAGCCGACATTACCCAACTCGACGTCGACGCCATCGTCAATGCTGCCAACAACTCGCTCTTGGGAGGCGGCGGCGTCGACGGTGCCATTCATCGCTCGGCCGGGCCAGAACTGGTGGCCGAGTGCCGCACCCTCGGCGGCTGCGCCACCGGCGAGGCCAAGATCACCGCCGGTTACCGCCTCAAAGCGCGCCACGTCATCCACACCGTAGGGCCGATCTGGAGCGGCGGCGGTGCCGGCGAGCCGGCGCTGCTCGAATCCTGCTATGCCGGGTCGCTGAAGCTGGCCGAGGCCAACGGGCTTTCCTCCATCGCCTTTCCCTCCATAAGTACCGGTGCCTATGGCTATCCCCTCGAGCCGGCCACCCGCATCGCTATCGCCGCTGCACTGGCCCATCTCGAGGGCAATGGGTGCGTCGGGCGCATCGTCTTCGCCTGCTTCGGCCGCCAAGCCGAAGCAACCTACCGCTCCGTGCTGACGGAAATGCGGGCGATGCTCAAAACATCCAACACGAAATCGTGAAGACGGGACGCTCTAGCCGGACCGGCAGGCCTTTGCTAGACTGAAGCCTCGATCCTCAATTGGGAGCGAAACAATGCGCATTGCGGGAATAGTTGCACTGTTGGCCGGATTGGCCCTTTCCGGGCCGGCCCTGGCGGACGGTGCCGGCGGTTGCTTCGGCTCGACCCATCAGTCTGTTTCCACCGAAAACGGTACTTTGACGGTGACGGCTACCAAACCGGCAGAAGAAACGGTGGCCGAGAGCGAAAAGAAAGTGACCGTCAAGAAGGATACCAACGGCTAAGACCTGCGTCAGCGGGTGCTGAACGAGCCGTCGGGCAACCGCCCGGCGGTTTTTTTTGGCTTTCGACGGCTCTACCTCACAAGGTGATTCGACAACGTCCCCGAGCTGTGGCAAACAGCCTGCGGCACGATTGACTGGCGCCCCCCGGGGCGTCCCCTGGCGCCTCGTTCGGTAACCGCATGGTCAAGACCAAGACCCTCGACAAAGACCTCAAGCGGTTCGGCCGTATCGAGAAGGCCGCCGCCAAGGCCGGCCAACAGAACCTCAAGCTCGGCGTTTCGCTGCTTTTCCTGCTTCTCATCGGGGCCCTGCTGGCCGTTCACACCGTTGGCGTCGAGGGCGGTGCGCTGGTTGTCGCGGCCGGTGTTATCGGTGGTTACATGGCGTTGAACATCGGCGCCAACGATGTTGCGAACAACGTCGGGCCGGCGGTGGGTTCCGAGGCCCTGACAATGTTCGGCGCTCTGATCATCGCCGCTATCTTCGAGGCCAGCGGCGCCATCCTGGCCGGTGGCGACGTCGTCAAGACCATCTCCAAGGGCATCATCGACCCGGCCGGCATTGCCAATTCGGCGACCTTCACCTGGGCCATGATGGGGGCGCTGCTGGCGGCCGCGGTCTGGATCAACCTGGCCACCTATTTCGGCGCCCCGGTCTCGACCACCCATTCCATCGTCGGCGGGGTCATGGGGGCCGGCATCGCGGCTGCCGGCTGGGCCGCCGTGAACTGGGCGACCATGGCCAAGATCGCCGCCAGCTGGGTGATCTCGCCGCTGCTGGGGGGCATCGTCGCGGCCGCCTTCCTGGCTGCCATCAAATATTTGATCGTCTTCCAGGACGACAAGATCGCCGCCGCCAAGCGCTGGGTGCCGGTGTTCGTGGCCATCATGGCGGCGGCCTTCGCCGCTTACATCGTCATGAAGGGGCTGAAGCGGGTCTGGCAGCCGGACGTGGAAGTCGTGCTGCTGATCGCGCTGGGGGCCATGGTGGCGGCCTACGTCCTGGTCAAACCGGTGGTGGCGAGGGCCGCCGAAAATCTCGAGAACAAGCGCAAGTCGGTGGGCCGGCTGTTCACCATTCCGCTGATCTGTTCGGCGGCATTGCTTTCGTTTGCCCACGGTGCCAATGACGTGGCCAACGCCGTCGGGCCGCTGGCTGCCATCGTCAGCACCGTCTATTCGGGCGAGATCGCCACCAAGGTCGATATTCCGTACTGGGTGCTGGTGGTGGGTGCCTTGGGCATCTCGGCCGGGCTGGTGCTTTATGGTCCCAAGCTGGTGCGAACCGTCGGCACCAAGATCACCAAACTCGATCGCATGCGGGCCTTCACGGTCGCCCTGGCCGCCTCGATAACGGTCATCGTGGCCTCGGCGCTGGGCCTGCCGGTGAGTTCGACCCATATTGCCGTGGGCGCCATCTTCGGCGTCGGCTTCTTCCGCGAATGGCTGGTCAACTGGCGTAAGCCCAAGGTCAGCGTGGCCCTGCCGCTGGGCGATTCCGAGGCGGCTTTGGAGAGCTGGGAGACGGGCGCCGAGCTGGCCGAAGACGAAGCCGAGGCTTTGGGCAAAAAGCTCAAGAAAAAGGAAAAGAAGGCGCGCAAACGGCGCCTGGTGCGGCGCGAACACGTCACAACCATCGTCGCCGCCTGGCTCGTCACGGTACCCCTGGCGGCGGCCATCTCGTCGATCTTCTACTTCACCATCCGCGGCATGCTATTGCCGTAACGGTTTTCTCGCTCACGGCGGAGGACCTGAGGTCCGCACCTGCGCGGCCGCGCCGCAAGGGCGGCGGGCGGCCGTCGTCGCCTCGGATACACAAAATCCCGTCGCAGTCAGGTTCATAACCTGAAGGCCGTAGGTTCAAATCCTGACCAACAATTCCCAAACGACCTTTCGAACCGACTCCAACTCTTCCAAATCCCATCACCATAGGAAGAATTTCACGTAATTTACCCCAAACAGTGGATCAGGCATTGGTGGCTTTCTTCGGGCCAGCTTGATGAGTCACCTGGGGAATGTCAGCTGGAGTAGGATCATTTCATGCAAGAAAATGAATCACATTCAGTTTAGCCAATATGAAATTTGAGTAGCATCGGGAATTTTTGCGCGCATGCACTAGATTTCAGCGGTCCTGAAAGGCAATAACATACTGTTTTTTCGAGATATTTCGTTTGGACGTAATAAATATGCTATCATAAATAGGTACTATTATTACTTTAATCGCCCTTGACTCGTGCAGGTTCAGTCACCAATATGAACTTGATTCATTTTTGTCTGGTATCAGGGATATGTGAAAAATGCCCACCAAACGTGAGGTTTCCGGAACAAAAAGGAACAAAAAAGCCCTCCTTCTTTCCACGGCGCGACGGATTGTCGCCGATGGCGGTTTTCAAGATTTGCAAATGGCGACGGTTGCCAACGCCGCTGGGATGGCCGTCGGCACCATCTATCGGTACTTCCCGTCAAAAATGCAGTTGTGCGTGGAACTTGTATCCTTGGCGTCGCAAAGAGAAGTCGATGTCCTGGCAGGTGTCGCCCTCTCCGAGGGGGCACCGGAACAGAAACTGGGGGATGCGATCAGGGCATTCGTTGGCCGCGCCATGCAGGCTCCGCGCTTAGCCTATGCGATGATCGTCGAACCAGTTTTCCCCGAAGTGGAATTAGCACGTCATACCTACGATAGAAAAATATGCAAGGTGCTTGAAAGTATATTGCTGGAAGGCATTCGGGACGGCGTATTTCGTGAAATGGATGTCGAAATCAGTGCAGCTTGTATGTTTGGTGCGTTTCACGAGGGACTGGTGGGGCCATTGGCTCCGGAGGCAACCGCACTTCCGGACCATGTTCCCGATCTCATCGATTCTATGGTCGAGTTTTGCCTGGCTTCAGTTCTGAAATTCGACCGGTCTCAGATTCTCCAAACCACCCAACAAACCGCGCCGAATGTGCAAGTCTTGAAAAGAGTCTCTCATGAAGAAAAAAAGTAGCGCAAAATACAGATGATGGAGTTAAGGCGTGTCCAGTAAATCAGAACCGATTTCCGTCGTCACCTACGGGGAAAGGAAACAAAACCTTACGCACTTTCGGCAAATGATCTACGCCGACATAGCTGTTCGAATTCTACGCGCGCAGGGCAAAAAATCAAATCTTAACATTCATTCGTGTGACGGTGGTTCAAATCTGGAAAACCTAACCGGCATTTTAGGATTGGTTCCGGTACCGCCACAGCCTGCGAACGAAGTCGCCGTGTATGTATTCAAGTGATATTACCCGATTTCACCTGGATAAGCGCCTGTCGTGCCCGATCGACCTTTCCGAGAATGCTTTGGGCTGTGGCGGTCCAGACGAAGGGTTCCGGTTCGAAACCAACCGCTCCAATCGCCGCCGGTTGCCAGGGCACA
>PVBE010405185.1_pt1 | contig 43490 bp, 46 predicted proteins | sample 1631181 | NCBI WGS metagenome assembly PVBE01 (sample SAMN08397723, study PRJNA350692) | Marine metagenome, whole genome shotgun sequencing project. | isolation source: water | place: Pacific Ocean | collected 2012-04
GGGAAGGAACGCTTCCAAAGCCCAATAATTAAGGCTTGCGGACAACGGCGTCGAACAGCACCAATATGTTCAGGACTTTCCAAACGCACCCCAACCGCTCCATTGCGAAGACTGGCCTCAGCCATGGCCGCAATCACCTGAGGATGATGCATTGGAGAACCATCGGGCGCCTGAACAGAAACAATCAAACCCCGGTTCAGAGTCTCAAGAGAAGGGAAAGACATGCTCAGGATGACTTTGATCGCTCTTCATTAAGCCTTGGGAAACAACCTGGCAAATGATGCAACGAAAGAATGGGAAAAAGCTGCATCAACAAAGATTCCTGAACAGTTGGAGATTGCTTCTCAAGAATTTCCTGCTCTTGAGCAACGACCTTTAAAGAAGCCTGCAAACTAGCCAGCCTTTGCATCAACAAGAAGCTCGGCAATGTGGTAAATCCAAGCCGAAACATCCTCGGGGTTTGAAGCATGGCAAGCATTCGTTCCTCGCCACTCTTTGGTGATGCCTTTATTTGGCAATGCCACTCAATCTGATCAGGGAAAGAACTTTGAGAGGGGAAATCGGGCACGCAATTAGGCGAGTTTACGGTTCAACAGAGGACGAATTATCAGAAACAAGCCAATGGTGACCAACAACAAAATGGTCAAGCATCCATAACCACTCACACCGCCATAAGGAGCATCAAGCAGGACGGCACCAAGATCAAGGGGACCGCCATAAGCAGCTCGAATGGGCTCAATGGCGAAAGTAAGGGGATTCAAGGCCGCAAGCCAACCCAGCCAATCAGGCATAAAAGAAAGCGGCGCCAGAGCCGTACTAGCAAACAACAAAGGTAAATTGGCCACAAAAATCACTGCTATCAGTTCAATGTGACCTGGTAAAGCAAAAGCCAGGCCAAGGCTTAAGGCAGTGAAAGCAAAAACCAACAACAACAATGTGAACGACACCAACACCAAGCCAGCCGCACCTGGCCAGCCATAACCCAACAAGGCAGCCGTTCCCATGATCGCCAAGCTCTGAAGAAGGCTCAAAGATGTGATGTAAATCACCGAAGCAAACACGATCGAGTTGCGACTACGCAGTGGAGCTACCAACAGGCGATTAAGAAAACCAAATTCACGATCAAACATCACTGGCAAACCTGCATTGAGGGCGCCACTGAAAGCAGTGAACACAATCACACCGGCTCCGAGGAATCGCCCGTAACTCATGCCGCCAGGCAACAAACCATCCGGAGCATTAGAGAACAACGCACCAAACAACACCAACCAAATCAAGGGCTGAAGGATTCCAGCAATCAAAGTGGAAGGACGTCGCAGTAGCTGCAAGAAAAGCCGGCGAGTCAGGGCCAAGATTTCCTGCACAAGATCAGCAAATGGACCCTGATCCTGCTGCTCTGCCGCAGGGGAAGTAACAGTGGCAACTGGGCTGATCATGAAGTGACCGTTAATAGAGCGAATGCGGACAGAGTTGGGAAAGACAAATCCAACTAACTAAAACGATCTTAAAGAGATCAGCGCATAGCTTTTTTGCGCTCCAGTTTTGCGTCTCGTTGGCCAGCGACAGCCAACTCAGCGTCCATCAGGGTCCTACCAGTGGCCTGCAAATAAACATCATCCAAGCTCGGGCGACTATGAGCGAGAGCGAACACCGGAAGCTGAACTCCATCAAGCTGCTCACGCAAACGAGGCAAGACCTGTTCACTTTCCACTACCAGGTTTAGAGAGAACCCCTGGGCCCGATTTACTACCACCTGACACACACCATCCACACCTTCGAGTAACTGCCGGACCTGTTCAGCCTCACTGGCATCGCTGAATTCCCGCACACGCAAAGTCACCCGGTCACCACCGAGTTGCTGCTTGAGCTGATCAGGTGTCCCCTCTGCGATCACTCGCCCGTCGTCAATAATCGCCATGCGATCTGCAAGCGCCTCTACCTCCTCGAGGTAATGACTGCTGAGAAGCACTGTTGTGCCTTTAGCGCATAGTTCCCGCAACAATTGCCAGATAGCAGAACGACTTTCTATATCCAAACCAACCGTAGGCTCATCAAGCACTAACAACTGCGGCTGGTGTAACAAACCTGAAGCCAGATCGATCCGCCTACGCATACCGCCTGAATAGGTGCCGCAACGACGATCGATCCAAGACTCCATTCCAAGACAATCAATCAGTTCATCAATCCGTGCATTCCTGTCACTAGAACGCAAGTGATAAAGATCCCCCTGCAACTGCAATAACTCGCGACCAGTAAGGATCTTGTCGATAGCGACCTCCTGTGCGACATAGCCCAATTCGAGCCTGACAGCACGTGGATCACTCAACGCATCGAGACCAGCCACAGTGACCGTGCCTGAATCAGGAGCCAGAAGGGTACAGAGGATCCTGAGCGTAGTGGTCTTACCGGCACCATTTGGACCAAGCAGACCATAAAGACATCCCTGAGGAACACTGAGACTGAGGCCCTTAAGGGCCTGAACCATCCCATAGGACTTCTCAAGCTGCTTGAGTTCAATCATCGGCATTCGATAGGTCACCTCGACAAGTCTTAGAAAATCTAGGCAGCTTCATACAGCTACTAGAGACTGCTAAGCATCTCTAGTGACTTCTATTTAGATGAACGGCCTGCCAGTCGCCATCTGCTGCAGCAAAGACCAGGCCTGAAGATCAAAATGTGCCGCCATCGGCAAGCGGCTAACCACCAACAGAAGGCAAATGCCAAACATGTAGAAAATCGACCAACGGAATAGCCCCTTAGCTCGATCAACATTCTCAGGTGCCGCACCAAGCTGTTGCACCATTTGCAGCAAGCGAGCATTAAAGGGCATCAACAACAATCCGTAGAGCAATCCCCCCTCCGGTAGAGCCCAAATACCAAAAAAACTAAGCAAAACAGTGGCCCAGCCATAGCGAGAAATGGCTTTAGCCGTGACAGCAGGGCCCTTAACAACAGGAAGCATCGGGATCCCGACAGCCCTGTAGTCATCACGCAGCAAAAGGGCCAGTGCCCAGAAATGGGCTGGGGTCCAAAGCATCACAAGGGCAAACAACCACCATCCACTAAGACCTACATGCCCAGTAGCCGCCGCTGCACCCACAAGTGGAGGGATAGCTCCTGCGACCCCACCGATGACAATGTTCTGAGGCGTGCGGGGCTTCAAAAATGCCGTGTAAAGCAGCACGTAACTGCATAGGCCGAGCAAGGAAAGACCAGCCGCAAGACAGTTCACACCACTCACCATCAGAGCGGCTGCCGCCAAGGTGCAAGCAATGGCACCTATGAACGCCGCAGTTGGAGACAAGCGTCCTGAAGGCAAAGCCCGACCACTTGTGCGCTGCATACGTCCATCGAGATCCTGCTCCCAAAGACAATTAAGAACACCTGCTGCTGCAGCGGCTAAAGCCCCTCCGCCCAGGGTGCAGGCCAACCGAGGAGAGGGTAAGGGCCAGCCTTCAGAAAGGGCCATACCACCAAGGGTTGTAGCCAAAAGCAGTGGTATCAAGCGTGGTTTGGCAACCTCTAACCAAGCGGGGAGCTTGATGCGCTGACGAGAAGGCACTACCTGCTCGCGAACTATCCCAGACTGGAGAACCTCTGGTGTTGAACTAACCATGAGAGGGCTCCATAGAGGATGATTCGCCAACGGCAGACAACGATAAAGTTGATTCTTCTGGACTGCGGAAGGTAAGGGCCGCAAGCAAGGCCACAAGCAGAGCTGCTACTAGTTGATGGCCCACTGTTACGACAGGTTGGGAAAGTCCGAGGTGCAAGGTCAGGAATCCAAGGCTTATCTGTGTGGCAACAAGTCCAAGAACAGAGATCAAAAAAGGCCACTGACTTCGAGGCCAGCCGCCAACTGCAAAAGCAGTGCAAACAAATAACAGCAAGCAAATTGCAACAGGTGTAGCTGAAATGCGATGCCACTGAAGCCATTGACATGCCTGTCCGCCATTAAGGCAAAGCTGAGCTGCCCAGGCGGTGGCCATACGACCGCCAAGAAGACACTGAGCCAACACTGCTAGCAAAGAAGCACCACCCATCAAGCGCCACCACAAAGGCGATGCCATATCTGAGGAGGACAGCAATCGCTGAGACAAACCACTCACCGCTGCCACAAGCATCAGAGCAAGTGCCAGATGAGCCGTAACTACTCCAGAAGGCAATAGCTGCAAAACGGTGAGAGCTCCAAGACCTCCCTGTACGAGAACTAGAAATACCAGGCCAGCACAGAACCACGGGAGCCAATTGGGCAATTCAGAGCGCCACAAAAGGACCGCTACCAATTGCGCAATCAGAGCAACACCCACCACAAAGGCATCAAGGCGATGAAACCACTCGAGAAAAACCTGGACATTCATCTGACTACCAGGCAAAAGTGAGCCATAACAGAGTGGCCAATCCGGGCAAGCCAACCCTGCCTCCATCACGCGCGTCGCTCCACCGATCACCACCAGTGCAATAAGGGCTACAACCAGATGGGCCGCCACCTGAGCAAGGCGCCATCGAACAAGAGGCAAAGACGACATCATGCTACTATGCTACAGTCAACAGCCGGGAAGTCAAAAGGTGGGCACCTGTCTTTTGAATGAGGGTGCTATCTCGGAAAACGTAGCGATTAGATCATCGACGTCACAACACCCCTCTACATCACCTATCCCTGACAAAACATTCACGTAAAAATTCCTGAACTCATCAGAGGCCTTGCGAAATGAGGGTTCCATTCAAAATTCACGCCGGCTTAATAATCACTGCATGTTGCTTTGGATCGATCTACATAGCCTTAAAAGATCCAAGCTGATCCTGTGTCGATTCCCATTGCCATACTCACGCTAGTACTGGGCATGGTCCTTGTACTGGGAGGTCTTTGGATTGGCCAGAACGTCAATCTGCTTCCAGTTGATGCCAGTGCGAATGCACCTGTATACGACGAACTTTTCCGAGTTCTATTCAGCATCGGGGCAATCCTTTTTCTAGGCATTTTGGGGCTGGTTGTGTTCAGCCTGATTAAATTCCGTCGTCGGCCTGGCCAGCTAGGTGACGGACTGGCCCTGGAAGGCAATCTTTCACTTGAAGTCTTTTGGACTGCTGTGCCAGCTGTGATCGTTTTGTTTGTGGGGCTTTACAGCTTCGACATCTACGACCGAATGGGCGGAATGGTACCCCTAGGTCATGGAGCCCATGACCATCAGGAGATGGAAATGCAGCAAAACATCTGGGGAGGTATCGGATCTAAAGCTGAAGAATTAACCACTGAGAGCAATCTTGCTGCTCTGCCAGTAGAGGTCACTGCCATGCAATATGCGTTCCTATTCCGCTATCCAAGAGGAGACATCATTTCAGGGGAACTTCATGTACCAGTAGGCCAACCTGTGAGACTGCGCATGGAAGCCAAAGATGTGATCCATGCCTTCTGGGTACCTGAATTTCGCATCAAGCAAGATGTTATTCCTGGCCAACCAACCATATTAAGCTTCACAGCCACCAAGCCTGGTCGCTATCCAATCGTATGTGCCGAACTCTGTGGCCCGTACCACGGAAGTATGCGTTCGGCTGTGGTGGTCGAAGAGCCCACTGACTACGACACCTGGTTCAGCAATAACGCCAAAACAACTGTTCCAGAAGCATGACTATTACAATCCCTCCAACCAGCAATAAGAAATCAGATCAACTTCAGCCAAATGGATGGCTGCGTTACTTCAGCTTCAGCCTGGACCACAAAGTAATCGGCCTGCAGTACTTGGTCTGCGGGTTCATCTTCTACTTGATAGGTGGATTACTTGGTAGCGCAATCCGTGTCGAGCTGGCCAGCCCCATATCCGACTTCATGGCCAGGGATGTCTACAACCAAGTACTGACTTTGCACGGCACAGTGATGATCTTTTTATGGATCGTGCCTGTAGTAAATGGTGCCTTCGGCAATTATCTGATTCCTTTTTATGTGGGAGCCCGTGACATGGCATTCCCTCGACTAAATGCCGTGGCGTTCTGGATGATTCCTCCAGCAGGACTGCTGCTGATCAGCAGCTACTTCATCACCGGAGCAGCTCAGTCAGGCTGGACGGCTTACCCACCTCTGAGTCTCACCACACCAGCTGCCGGACAGATCCTATGGATTCTGAGTGTGTTGTTCCTCGGTGGCAGCTCGATCTTCGGTGGCATCAACTTCATTGCCACCATCCTCAAGCTGCGGCGTCCAGGCTTGAAGCTCATGCAACTGCCTATGTACTGCTGGGCCATGCTCGGCACCAGCATCCTGGTAGTGCTCTCCACTCCAGTACTAGCTGGAACACTGATCCTTTTAAGCTTCGATATCGTTGTACACACAGGATTCTTTAATCCCGGCCTGGGTGGGAACGCAGTCGTTTACCAGCATCTTTTCTGGTTTTATTCCCACCCGGCCGTGTACATCATGGTGCTGCCGGCCTTTGGCTTAGTTAGCGAAATTCTTCCTGTTCACTGCCGCAAACCTCTATTTGGCTACACCTCAATGGTGTACTCAATCATGGCCATCTGTGTACTCGGTCTAGTGGTGTGGGCACACCACATGTTCACCAGTGGAACACCTCCATGGATGCGCCTCTTCTTCACCATCGCCACATCATTTATTGCTGTACCCACGGGAATCAAATTCTTTAATTGGCTAGCAACCCTCTGGGGAGGACGCATCTCTCTAAACAGTGCAGTGCTCTTCTCCTGTGGCTTCATCGTCAACTTCGTGCTCGGCGGTATTACTGGCGTAATGCTTGCGCAAGTCCCCTTCGACATTCATGTGCATGACACCTACTTTGTAGTCGCTCATTTTCATTACGTCGTCTATGGCGGATCGGTATTTGTGATTTTTGCCTCCATCTATCACTGGTATCCCAAATTCACCGGACGCATGCTGAATGAGAATCTAGGTCGCTTTCACTTTCTACTCACCTTCATCGGCTTCAATCTCTGCTTTGCCCCTCAGCACTGGCTGGGCCTTAACGGCATGCCACGTCGTGTAGCGGAGTACGACCCTCAATTCACCTTCATCAATCAACTCAGTAGCGCTGGCGCGTTACTAATGGCCATCAGCACACTGCCCTTCCTCTGGAATGTTGTGCAGAGCGCATTCAATGGTCCCATTGCCGGAGACAACCCTTGGAGGGCACTCACTCCGGAATGGCTTACCAGTTCCCCACCACCGGTGGAAAACTGGAATGGTGAGGCCCCTCTGGTAACCGAGCCATATGGCTATGGCGTACCTAAAGAGCAACTCGACAAAACCGGAACCAGTAACAGTGATCATAGGAGCAGCGGCCAATGACAACTCTCACCAACGTCAACCATGACTCTGATCAACATGGTGCAGAAAACCATGAACATGCTGATCACCGCCTATTTGGCCTAGCAACCTTCCTGGTAGCTGACGGCATGACCTTTGCTGGTTTTTTTGTCGCCTATCTCACCTTTAGAGCCGTCAACCCTCTGCTTCCAGATGCGGTCTATGAGTTAGAGCTGCCTCTGCCCACCCTGAATACAGTTTTACTTCTAGTAAGTAGCGCCACCTTCCATCGCGCCGGACAAGCCCTAAAGCGCGACCAAGCAGAAAAGTGTCAGCGCTGGTTACTACTTTCAGCTGGCCTTGGGCTCGCCTTTTTAGTAAGCCAGATGGTGGAATACTTCACATTGCCCTTTGGTCTTACAGACAATCTCTACGCAAGTACCTTCTATGCCGTAACAGGCTTCCACGGTCTACACGTCACCCTTGGCGCGCTAATGATTCTGATTGTCTGGTGGCAGTCACGTTCGCCCGGTGGCCGCATCACTAGCCAGAATCCCTTCCCACTAGAGGCCGCGGAGCTCTACTGGCACTTCGTAGACGGCATCTGGGTGATCTTATTCATCATCTTCTACCTTCTCTAAATCAAAGGCAGTCGATCTAAAGCAAAGAAAGTTCAAGCAATCACTTGCCACAGATCAAGGAATTCGTCAGAATTGAAACGAATAAAGCTGGCAAAATGCTTGTCGGAAAAGAACTTCTAGACAAAGCCAGGTCACTCAGCAACCGTCCTGAGGATGAGATTGCTCGTGGCTGCGGATATGTAGGCCCAAGTGGTCGTGTCTTGCGCAAGAGCTTTTATCGGGCTCTCGTGGAAGCCAAGGGCTACAAACTTCCATCTAGCAGTGGAGGGGGCAGTGCTTCTCGTGGTCGACAGGCAGAGTTTCGTACTCGAGTTCACGGGAATGGGAATCTGCTCATCGGACATGCTTATACAAAAAGACTCGGCCTAGAACCAGGTCAGGAATTTCGAATCGAAATTCATCGTGAGTCAGGCGCCATCTGGTTACTGCCACTAAGCAGCGAGGGCAAGGAGAAGTAATTTGCCAATTCTCTGGCTCTCTATCCAATCGATAACTGAAAAAAGAGAACCAGAGAATTCAAGCAACATTCATTAGACCTAATTAACGATGTCAGGCGAATGCTGGAGGATCGTTGTTGTCGTCGTGAAGGTTTGAGCTGAAGGCAATCACGTCAATTCCGCTGAACAAAAAGCTGATTCCCACCAATACTCCGAGCACCCACAACAGCCCCCAAAACTTCATCGTCACAATCAATACACCGAGAACAAACGTGATCACACCATTGGCACACGCCCATCCGGCCCCGGACCGCTTGGAGTGAGACAGGGCTGTGCAGAAGGCCACCGCACCCTCAACTAGAAACACAATTCCGATTGCCATTGCAAGCGTCGCCACCTGAGCAGCCGCTTCAACAGGATCACGAAAGTTTGAAATCATCCAGGCCCCAACCACTAAGAAAAGGGTTGAAACCACCAAGCGCCAGAAACAAACCCACCTAGAGAGGCGTGAAAAGCGTATGAGGTTACTTATCCAGCCGACGATGCCGCCCACCAGAAACAGCACTGCAATCAACCCAGTAGTCCAAAAAGATGCGACCACAGGAAAGATCAAAGAGAGCACACCCAGCACAATCAGCAGGATGCCTTCAGCAATTGCAAAGGCTTTAAAAGTACCCAGGGTTCCCTGGCGTTCATCAACAGTCATGAAATGTTCGAAATGAACAACACCTGAACGCTATTAAGACTCTCCTGATCTGGCCACGCTTTGTAAGGTCCCTGAATTGGGAGCCTGCGTGAATCAGCTCCAACCCTGGCTGGCTAGCCAGTCTGCTGAGATCTCTGAGGGCTGCCTGCTTTTTGACATTGACAACTGAGGAACCCCTACCAACAGCCGCTCGGTGTACTTGGCGACAAGATCGGCCTCCAAGTTCACCATGGTTCCAACGCTTAACTTTTGTAGTGAAGTGCTAGTCCAGGTGTGCGGTATTACCGCCAACGAGAACCGACTACCGTCTTCAACGCATCCAGCCACCGTGAGGCTGATCCCATCCAAAGCAATACTTGCTTTTTCGCAGATATAGCGTCCAAAAACAGGATCCTGCCAACTCACCTCCAAATGCCAGGACTTGGAGCGAGCCTCTAACTCCATCACCTCGCCATAGCCATCAACATGGCCGCTGACCAGATGGCCTCCGAGCCGATCAGAAAACCGAAGAGCTGGTTCAAGGTTGACGGCCCCACCCCGATCCGCCTTGCTCCCAAGGGTGGTTCGACCCAGAGTTTCCTCACTGACATCAGCGCGGAAACCATCCTCAATTAATTCCGCCACCGTGAGGCAAACCCCATCAACGGCAACGCTGTCGCCCACTGCCAAGGGAGCGAAAGGGGCGCACCCTTGCACTAACACACCCGTCGCTCGTCGCTGCACCCGTCCAACCGCCTGAACTAGCCCCGTAAACATGGCCGTCAGTTTTCGGCAACATCACTGGCCATAATCGGACAAAAGGGGGAGGAAGTTTCAGTGGTCGAGATGAGTGTTGCCGGTCTCGCCCTCGATGCGTCTAGCCGTAGCCCAATCGTGCTGCTCCGAGATCCCTCCGGGCGAAGGCAAGTGCCGATCTGGATCGACCAGGCCCAAGCGCACAACATCATGGCCGGCATCCAAGACTCTCCTCCTCCACGGCCACTCAGCCACGACCTGATGGTCGCCCTGCTCAAAGCAGGAAATCTTCATTTAGAGCGGGTAATCATTCACGCAATTGAAGAAAGCACATTCCAGGCCGTACTCAAACTTCGTCTTCGCGCACCAATAGAAGAGCCTGAAGAAGAACAAGAGGAAGAGAACATTCCTGAAGAATCAGCCGAGCTAATTGAAATGGATGCTCGTCCTAGTGATGCCATCGCCCTTGCCGTACGTACTGGAAGCAGCATCTGGATGCTCGAAGAGGTCGTTGCTGAAGCATCAATTCCCGTGGATGCAGAAGCCGACGAAGAAGACCAAAGCGAATTCCGTCGGTTTCTCGATGACGTGAGTCCTGCGGCTCTTATACGCCACCTCCATAACCGTGAATCGACAACAGAGGAACCCTTCAATTCCCCCGATCCAGATCCCGATCAGCAGGAATGAATGCGGTTCGCCGTCCTTTCGGTCGAGGACCGGAAGTGAGCCTGTTCACCCTCGGAACAATGAGGGCACTCGACTCTGCCGAGCAAATGCATGAGGTTGTTAAAGCTGCTCAGGCAGCTGGCATCAACCACATCGAAACCGCCGCGGCCTATGGCCCCGCAGAAAGTTTTCTTGGAATTGCTCTAAAACAGTTGAGGCAAAACCAAGCCGAACCGGAAGGAGGCTGGATCATCACCAGCAAACTTCTGCCTGGCCTAACCCTGGCAGAAGGTCAGAAAGAGTTGTACAGCTTGTTGGATCGACTTGGACTGCCCAAGCTTCACAACCTCGCAGTACATGGGCTAAATCGCACTGAACACCTTGAATGGGCCCTTAGCGGAGAAGGTGCAGCTTTACTTCGATGGGCCGAAGAGGAGAATCTTGCAAACCAGGTGGGTTTCAGTAGCCATGGCTCTCTTGCTCTGATCGAAGAAGCAATAACAAGTGGTCGTTTTCAGTTCTGCAGCCTGCATCTACACCTGCTGGATCCCACACGAATGTCCCTAGCGCAAAAGGCCCTTGCTGCAGGCATGGGTGTCATGGCAATTTCTCCTGCCGATAAAGGAGGGCGACTACAGGCCCCGAGCTCAACCTTGGTTAAAGACTGCCATCCACTACGGCCACTTGAACTTGCCTACCGATACCTTCTGGCAGCAGAGATCAGCACCCTCAGCCTTGGTGCTGCCCAACCTGAGGATCTAACACTCGCAGCGCAGTTAGCAAACGCCAATGGAAAGCTGAATAAACGCGAACAAAGAGCCTTAGAACAACTTCACAAAAATGGTGAACACCGTCTTGGTAAAGACCGCTGCGGCCAATGCAGATCCTGCCTGCCATGCCCAAATTCTGTACCCATCCCAGATTTACTACGACTACGCAACCTCGCAATCGGCCATGACCTGCAGGCCTTTGCCCAGGAGCGCTACAACCTGATCGGCCGCGCTGGACACTGGTGGGAAAGCGTTGATGGAAATGCCTGTAAACGCTGTGGCGAATGCCTGCCTCACTGTCCACATCACCTTCCGATCCCTGATCTCCTTGCTGATACGCACCGGCGCCTAGCAGCAGCACCAAGACGCCGGTTATGGGGTTGATTGGCTCCAACGCTGCTCTAGCTCAACCTGCTGCGTAGCTGTTAGCGGTGGTAAAGACCAGCATCGTGACCAGACCTCCTGAGATGGCAACACAATCGATTGATATGCCTTGGGAATCGTTCCTAAAGCACGGTGCAATTCTGCTCGAGGCAAAGGAGGAATCCAGCCGCCGGCAAGCAACTGACCCAGTAAAGGCTTATCCCAAGATTGCTTAACCCATGACTGGGGCAAGGGCTCACGAGTCAAGGCAGAACGAACAAGAACCGTCCAGTTCAACGGAGCCCCACTATTGGGCAGCACCACGCTGAGTCTGGGATCACGACGCAAGCTATGCATACAGCGCTGAAGCGGCAGCACCGCGACTCGAGCCTTCCCCTGAGTCAACCAGTTAAGACCCTGCCGATCATCAGATGCGTAAGCCTGAGTACGTAGCAAACGCAATCCATCAGGAACCTCCATCCGCTCTGCTAGAGCCATTAGCAAACGAGGACTCTGGGGTAACACCACCAGACCCTTAAGAGCTGGATCCAGCAAAACCTGCCAGCCAGACCTTGCCTGCGATAGCCAAGGATCACCCTGACGAAAAAGCAGTACCCAGGGGCTGACCCCTACAGGCAGCACTCGAGAATGAAGAGCAGTACCCAGGCTTGCCATAAAAGTCCTCGCCTGAAGATCATCAAGGCGATCTTCAAGCGCAGCTGCGTCTATGGGTTGAAGTTCTTGCTCAGGCAAGTTCGCCAACCAGCCATCACCCAGCGCCAGCAGATCTGCTCCCTGCTCGAGTGCCGAGCTAAAAGGTTCCCTACCTAAATCAGCGTTAAGGGGCTTATAACTCCAGGGCTTAGGCAAAATGCGCCGCCATTTCTTTGGCAAGGTTTCCGGAGTTGCTCTCAACAAAGGTGCTTCTGAACCACGGCCACAACCCGCCAAACCAATCAAGCCAGCAAACAGCCCAAGCCGAAGCAGCTCTCTTCTTCCAAGCTCCCTTTGTCCAGGCATGGTGCCGCTCATGAATTAGACCCTACGGGGCAGCAAGAGTCTTCTGAACAAGAAACCTCCAGCAACTGGTTCACTGCCTGGTCACAGTCCTCCACAAGCTGCTGACAAGAAGCACCTTGAAGCTGAGCCAACAACGCCAAGGCTCCAGCACCTACACCTTCCTTGACATATCCAAGCTCGTAATCCTGAAGAGCCTGATGTTTACTGCTATGAAAACGCAGTCCTGTAGCTAATCCGAGAAGGCGAACACCGAAATATTCTCCAACGCAGTCGACGAGAGAAGCAAGTGCACTTGGTCTGCCGTCTGAGCGATTCACCTCCTCAGCCAGCCAAGCGGTAGTACCCAATGCAATCCCATCCGCCAGGTCCTGTCGATGAGCAGGTTCTATTGCGGCCAGGGCGAGGGCCAACACGGCCACCATCTGACTACCCCCACCAAGCAATACAGGCTGACCTGCCTCTCTTGCACCAATTAGCAAGCCAACAGCCATTGGCTGAAAAGGATCACCAAAAGCCGCAAGCAATCGCTCAGGTGGAGGGTTAATCCCTAATGCAGCCTGATGCAAACCACGATCCACCAACTCCTGCTTCAAGGCCATGGGAGGCCGTAGGGCGCTGCCACTGATTAGATCAGCCACCTGCAACCCAAGCCCAGTAAGTACAGCCTGGGCCGTGGTCGTTCCTCCAGGAACACACTCAGCCAATACCAATGGACGACGTAGCCCACGCCCAATGCACAATCCACGCTGCCAAAGAGCCTGCACACGCGAATAATCCATGGCCTCCCCAGTACTCAAGCAAGCAGACGGACCAAGTCTCGCCGCCTCTAAGCGCAGGTGTGGGAATGGCGGCGGCAGGGTCAGACCCACTGCCGCTACCAATGGATCAACGCCAATCCAGCGAGCGGCAACATAACTAATTAAGGCCGGCGAAATACCCGCCGGAAGAGGTGGAAGCGGCCACAGCCTTGGCCTATTCACGCCCTTAAGTAGCAGCTCTGCATCAGCCACGGCTGTGTAACGACGAGAAGCTGATGTAGAGCCCGCAGCCGAGATGCCCTCCACCTCGGCTGTACGCGTACCCGCTAACACCAACAACAAAGAAATGTCCCTACCGCTATCTCGCCAAGGCTTTAGCCAACTTTCTACCTCAGCAGGGGAGGCCCTATTACCAAAAGCTTTACAGCCTGATGGCAGCCCTCTACTGGGAGAGGCCGGCTGAACATCAAAGGGGGTCGAGGGCAACAAGACCATGTAAAAGCCTGGGGGGCTCAGGAATAGGCCCCTGCAAACGAGGGAAGATCCAGAAAGCGAGTGCATGAAGAACAAGCACATAGACCACTTCCTGAAAGACCACCAAAGCAAGTGCCATCAGCTGCACATGCATGAGATCTGGAGCAAAAGGCAGATGGAAAAAATCCACCAGTCGATCAAGCAAACCTGCTCCTGCTCGGGTGATCACCACCCATAAGTTCTCTCCCACCAAAAGCGACAGCGCTAAAACCTGCATCAAAAAACCAGCTGTTCCAAGTAAAACCCCACAACCCCAACTCAGCCACCAGTTCAGTCCACGATGCCAACTCCAGCCCAGCCATAAAGCAAGAAGGCCATAGGGGAAGAGCATTAATGGGCCACGAACCGGGCCCATTAATGCAACCAGCAGAAGTACGGCCAAAACAACACCCTCTAGGCCTGCCTTAGAACCACGACGAACATGCAATAGAGCTAAAGGCAACGGCAACGCCAACCGAAAAAGGGCTCTGGCCACAGGGATGTAATAAAGGGCCACCCAAATCAGGGCTGAGGCCGCTGCAAGGTATGAAGTCTCCATCATTCGCAATGCCTGGCGGCGACTTAGGGGTTCAGGGACTCTTGAATTACCTGTATTTCGCAGGCCCCTAAAGCGAATCACGGCTTCTCTCCCATATCGGATGGTGAAACTGTGTTTGAAGACTGGGCCTGAACCCTTTCAATCGTCTCAACCTCAAAGTTCACTCCAGCCCTTCGCAATGCCTGTGTAACGGCTTCAGCCGGTGCCGAAGGATCAGCACCGGACAACTTGATGGTGATTCGATAAGGCTGCGGCGTGACAGGTGCAGCAGTGAAACCTGGCTTCTGTTCAACCTCTGGCAAATTTTTAGGACTTGAATCATCAGGCTTAGTCCTTTCCTTAGCTGGAGCTCTTGATTCAGCTGAAGGCTCAGGGGCATCTGAATCACTATCAACAGGTGTCACCTGCGCAGGCTCCTCCTGCGGGGTATCAAAACTGTTTGCAAGCTCTTGCCCCAAAGGCTTATTAGTGCAGGCCTGCAAAAGCAAAGCAAGCAACGGAACCCACAAGCCAATCAAAACAGCAGGCAAACTCTTTGAGCTCACTCTGGGCATCAGGTATCACCAGGCTTGATTACCCGAACAGCACTGGCACGTAAGCGGCCTGTCTTTGTAGTCGCAGGCGGTTTGCGGGCTTTGGGTTTGGTTGCGGCAGGTTTTTTGCTCGATGTTGAAGTGCTCTTTTTGCTTCGGCTTGCTTTCTTGCTTGAAGCCTTGGCAGCCAATAGCTCTACAGCTATCTCAAGAGTGATGTCATCAGCGCCCTTCCCTTCAGGCAGCGAAGCATTCACCTTCCCCTGCTTGACATACAAACCATAGGGACCGTCAAAAACCTGCACCTTCTCCTCACTCCCCTGCGGAATACCGAGATCTTTCAATGCAGTACGACCACCCCTGCCTCGTTTGGGCATCGCAAGCAGCTCTAAGGCGCGGCTAAGCCCAACTAAAAGCACATCATCCTCAGCTTTAAGTGAGCGATAGTCCTTCTCTGACTTGCCCTTGTTCCAGACCACATACGGACCGAAACGACCCAAGCCCGCCTGAATTCTTCCACCATCAGGATGCTCTCCCAGCAGACGCGGCAGACGAAGTAAGCCAAGGGCATCTTCTAGAGCGAGCTCTTCCGGCTTCAATCCCTTAGGCAAGGATGCCCGCTTTGGCTTCGGATTTTCCTCACTCACCTGGCCTCGTTGCACATAAGGCCCGTACTGACCAAAGAGGAGATAAACCTGATCGCCTGTTTCAGGGTCTTCTCCAATAGATTCCGGACCATCTGCTTTCTGCTTGAGAATTAACTCAGCTTTGTCTGCATCAAGATCAGCAGGGGTGATCTCTTGAGGGAGGGTGGCCTTAATTAATTCTTCCTCGCCGTCTTCACCCACTCGCTTGGCTTCCAAATAGGCCCCAAAGCGACCAATACGGACCACGCAAGGAAGTCCATCTAGATCGATAGTGCGAGAGACACTCGAATCAATATCACCTTCACGCTGCTGCACCTGGCTCTCAAGACCCTTATCGCCCTTGTAAAAGCCTTCGAGATAAGGCAGCCACTCAACCTTGCCCGTGGAGATCTCGTCAAGAGTGGATTCCATCCGAGCAGTGAAGCTGGTATCTACCAAGTCGGGGAAATGCTCCTCTAATAAAGCCGTTACAGCGAAAGCAGTAAAGCTGGGAGTAAGCGAATTGTTTTGCAGAGCGGCATAACCCCGATCGCCGATGGTGCCGATGATGCTGGCGTAGGTGGAAGGCCTACCGATGCCCTCCCTCTCAAGCATCTTCACCAGTGAGGCCTCGCTATAGCGAGCCGGCGGTTGAGTCTGGTGGCCGAGTGCTTCCACCTCATGTTGCTTAGGAGACTCTCCAACTACCAAATCGGGCAACAAGACTTCCTGACCCTCCAGCGCAGCGTCTGGATCATCACTGCCCTCCACGTAGGCGCGAAAGAAACCAGGGAAATCGATGCGCTTACCCGTTGCTCGGAAGTTGGCATCAGCCACGCAAAGATCCACCGCCAGCATGGTCAGTCGAGCCTCTGCCATCTGGCTGGCCACTGTTCGCTTCCAAATCAACTCATAAAGGGCCAGGTCACGCCCTTCAAGTCCAGACTCACTTGGAGCACGAAAGCTCTCACCAGCTGGCCGAATCGCTTCATGGGCCTCCTGAGCATTACGAGCCTTAGTGCTGAACTGACGTGGGGCCTTGCTCAGATAATTGTTGCCATAGCGGGACTCCACGCAGCCACGTGCAGCCCTAATTGCCTGCTCGGATAGATGTACCGAGTCAGTACGCATGTAAGTAATAAAGCCACGCTCATAGAGCCCTTGAGCGCATCGCATCGTTTCCCGCGCCGAAAACCGCAACTTGCGATTGGCTTCCTGTTGCAAAGTGCTTGTAGTAAAGGGAGGCACCGGCTTACGCACCGTTGGCTTCTCTTCCACCGCTTCAACTCGCCACTGACTGGAGCGAACGGTCTCGGTAAGGCTGAGCGCGTCTGATTCATTAAGCAGCCGAACACTGCTGCCAGCCTTCAGATCACCTGTCGCCTCATCGAAATCACTACCAGTGGCGATCTTCTCTCCAGCAATTTTTGTGAGCTTGGCGTCAAAAGAAGTGCCATCTTTCTCAAGCTTTGCCTTGAGATCCCAGTAACTGCCACTACAAAACGCCCGACGAGCACGTTCGCGCTGCACAATCAACCGCACAGCAACGGACTGCACCCGACCGGCAGAAAGCCCCCATGCAACCTTCTTCCACAACAGTGGTGAAAGGGTGTAGCCCACTAAACGATCAAGGATGCGGCGCGTCTCCTGGGCATGAACCAACTCCATATCAAGATCACGAGGCTGGTCTAGAGCCTTGGAGATGGCTTCTTTGGTGATCTCGTGAAACACCATGCGCTTCACCGGCACCTTGGGGGCCAGCAACTGCAAAAGATGCCAACTAATACTTTCGCCCTCTCGATCTTCGTCAGTCGCCAACAAAAGTTGGTCAACTCCCTTCAAAGCAGCCTTGAGCTCCTTGACCACCTTCTTTTTGTCCTTTGGGACCACATAAAGAGGCTCAAAGTCCTCTGAGGTGTTTACACCAAGGTTGGCCCACTTCTGACCCTTCTGGGCCGCAGGGATCTCGCTGGCGTTGTTGGGCAAGTCACGCACATGCCCCATAGAGGCTTCTACACGGAAGTCCTTAGGCAAGAACCCACGGATGGTTCTGGCCTTAGTAGGGCTTTCGACAATTACAAGGGTGTTCGCCACAGACGGTATGTAAGCGTTCCAATCTTTATCGCACCAGCAAGCAAGCTGCATAGTGCGAGGTACTTCATAAGGTTTAGCAAGGCGGCGCAGCTACAGTCATCCGAACTGGTCTGATCGTGCACGCGTCATGCCCGACATGGGTGTATTTCTTATCGCCACCCAGGCCTCGGCAGCTCCCAGCGAGCTGCTCAACCTTGCGCTCAATGCTGGTGCTATTGCCCCGGAAGGGGCAGTACTAATAGCGATGCTGGCGACCCTGCTTGTGGACCTCGCCGGCGAGCAGGTCGCAGCCCGCTGGGTGCCACCCATTTGTTATGCCGGCCTCGGCATAGCCCTGGTACTCCTTGCGCAGCAATGGAATGCGCCTTTGGAGCCCTCTTTCCTTGGGGCCTTCCTGGCAGACAATCTGGCCATCGCCTTTAGGGCCGTGGTGGCTCTCTCAACCTTGCTATCACTACTGATCAGCTGGCGCTATGCAGAGCAATCAGGCACGCCAATCGGTGAATATGCCGCCATCCTTTTGGCTGCAACGCTAGGGGCAATGCTCCTTTGCGGCTCAACCGATCTTGTGAGTGTGTTCGTCTCCCTCGAGACCCTCTCCGTCGCCAGCTACCTCCTCGCTGGCTACATGAAACGAGATGCGCGTAGTTCCGAAGCTGCACTCAAATATCTTCTGGTTGGCTCTGCTGCTGCTGCTGTTTTTCTTTACGGAGCTTCTCTTCTCTACGGGCTGAGCGGCACCACCAGCTTGCAAGCAATTGGCATTTCACTACTGACCAGCCCCACACCACTGGCTGCGCTAGCACTGGTTTTCGTACTTGCCACTGTGGCCTTCAAGATCGCTGCAGTGCCCTTCCACCAATGGACACCTGATGTCTATGAAGGATCTCCAACACCTGTGGTGGCATTCCTCTCTGTGGGCTCTAAAGCTGCTGGCTTTGCTCTGGCGCTGAGGTTATTAGTTGGCTGCTTTGGGGCTTTCGACAACCAATGGAAGTTGCTTTTCACCGTGCTTGCAGTGCTGAGCATGACTCTGGGCAACGTCGTAGCGCTGGCACAAACATCAATGAAGCGGATGCTGGCCTACAGCTCCATCGGGCAGGCAGGGTTCGTGATGATTGGCCTGGTATGTGGCACCAAAGACGGCTTCGCGGCAATGGTTCTCTATATGGCGGCCTATCTATTCATGAACCTGGGCGCTTTTGCCTGCATCATCCTCTTCTCCATACGTACAGGAAGTGATCGAATATCTGACTATGCAGGCCTTTATCAAAAAGATCCATTAATAACCCTTGGTCTAAGTCTCTGCCTGCTTTCTTTGGGAGGAATACCTCCCATGCTCGGCTTCTTTGGCAAGATATATCTCTTCTTTGCAGGCTGGGCTGACCACCAATACCTCCTGGTAGTTGTTGGCCTAGTGACCTCCGTGGTGTCGATTTATTACTACATTTCTGTAATCAAGATGATGGTGGTCAAAGAACCACAGGAGGCTTCTGATGTTGTGAAGTCGTATCCACCAATCCAATGGTCGACGCTTGGGATGCCTCCGCTTCGGGTTGCACTCTTGGGATGCGTTTTCGTCACAGCAGTTGGCGGAATACTTTCGAACCCTCTCTTTCAATGGGCCAATAGTGCCGTAGCCGGCACGCCGCTTCTTCAAGAAGCAATTGCAATGGGCAGTCAGGGGTCCCTTGGCTGATCGAGCCTGCAGTAGCAGTCAACCCGTCGCCGTACTGAGCGATGTAAGCAAGCTCTATGGGCAAGGAGCTAGCGAAGTAAAAGCTTTAGACCATCTCAATCTGATCGTGAATCAGGGGGATTACCTGGCCGTAATGGGCGCAAGTGGCTCTGGCAAAAGCACGGCAATGAACATTCTTGGCTGCCTAGATCGTCCAACCAGCGGCAGCTATCAACTCAACGGAGTATCGATCGAAGATCTCGATGATGACGCTCTAGCGGATCTACGCAATCAAGAACTTGGCTTTGTCTTTCAGCAATTTCATCTGCTACCCCAAGCCACAGCCTTGGAGAATGTGATGCTGCCAATGATTTATGCCGGGTTGCCTGCTGACCAGCGAAGAGAACGAGCCAAGCAAGCTCTAGAGAGAGTCGGACTAACTCAACAGATGGGCAACCGCCCCAATCAACTCTCAGGAGGGCAGCAACAGCGGGTCGCCATTGCCCGTGCAGTGATCAACCGACCAGCATTACTGCTAGCTGATGAACCCACGGGTGCTCTTGATTCTCAAACTACAGAAGATGTTCTAAACCTCTTCGATGAATTGCATCATCAGGGAATCACTCTGGTGCTGGTCACCCACGAAAACGATGTTTCTGCAAGGGCAGACCGGGTGGCCAGGTTCCACGATGGCCGAGTCGTTAAGGTCTGAAACGCTTAGCTGCCATTAGCTAAGCCGTTGCCATGGATATCACCTCAACACAAGGATCAACAAAAAATGCAGCCAAATAGCGAGGAATCGCCGGTAAAGCGCGCTCCCCTCACCGTGGCAATAGTCGATGACGACCCCAGGGTTCGCCAATTACTCAAAGAAGAAATTCAAGACGAGGGGCATTGCGTCTTGAGTTTCGAATCGGCCGAAACCTTCCTCGATACTGCCTCTTTAGAAAGCATTGATTTGGTCCTGCTGGACCTGATGATGCCAGGGATGGATGGACTGGAATGCCTACAGCAACTCCAACAGCAATATGACCGTGAAAACTTTCCGCGTGTTTTTGTCGTGTCTGCCCTCAGTGACCCCAACAAACAACGCCAGGTCCTCGAGGCAGGTGCAGAAGGCTATGTAATCAAACCCGATCTCTTCGAGAAACTTCCCACCCTTCTAAATGGGTGAACATCCTGAAGAAGGAGCTCGCCTATAAATCCCTGAAAGCACAAGACCTCGATCAGAGGAACTGCTTAAGTAGAAACCAGGCCAATCATCTAAATGACTGACGCATCACCGCCTAAAACCAGGATCCTATTGGTGGATGATGAACCGAGGCTTACAGAGCTTCTGCGACTAGAGCTCGATGTAGAGGGTTATGAGGTAAGCGTGGCCGAAAACGGAGCCTCAGGACTGATCAAAGCTCGAAGTGAACCACCCCCAAACCTGATTATTCTTGATTGGAACCTCCCTGATTTCACAGGTGTTGATGTATGCCAACGCATACGTTCTAGTGGCATTAAGACACCGATCTTGATGCTCACAGGTAATGACGACGTCACAGATCGTGTCAAGGCACTGGATGCCGGAGTTGATGATTATCTAACCAAGCCCTTCTCCATTGAAGAGCTCATGGCCAGGCTAAGAGCCATGCAAAGAAGGGCGGAGAAATTTTCCGGAGAAACTGATGTCGAGCAAATACCAGAGACCCTGCAAGTAGCAGACCTAAAAATGAACACCAGCACCCGAGATGTAACCCGCGGCGAGCGCACAATTCAACTTTCCGTAAAAGAATATGAGTTACTACATTTCCTGATGATTGGAGCCGGAAAGGTTCATGAACGTGACGCAATCATGAAAGCTGTGTGGGGAGAAGACTTCTTCGGAGACGACAATCTTCTAGACGTCTACATCCGTTATCTGCGCCAAAAAGTTGAGCAAAAGGATGCTTGCACTCTTATTCACACAGTCCGCGGCGTTGGCTTCATCCTGCGTCAAGAGCAATAGTAAAAAATCAATTCCTTTCGAGGCTCTCGATCAACTGACCGACCAACAGTGAAACCGTATCAAGGCCTGAAGCAGTGAGTGGATTCAGGTCAAGCTCACCTGGATCGATCGCAACCCAGCCACCACCTTGAGGGCGCCGCAATTCGAAATGAAGATGAGGACCGGTGCTTAGTCCAGTACTGCCAACCCGACCAATCACTTCCCCTTGGCGAACTCGCTGGCCTGGCTTCAGATAAATCTCTGAGAGATGTCCATAAAGAGTGCGCCTACGCGGAGCGTCATGTTCAATTTCCACTGCTATGCCATAACCCCCTGCCAGGCCACTACTGACAACGGTTCCAGTTAATGCAGCGACAACAGGCGTACCTTCTGGTGCGGCCAGATCCCTACCCGCATGCATCAGCCAACTGCCAATCACAGGATGCAAACGCATACCGAAATCACTACTGGTCAATGCCCCGCCAATGATCGGGAAAAGAAGCTGACGGTCTCCATTGCCCTGCAAGGGCTGAGGCCTAGGAGTCACTGCAAAAACTGAAGCCAAGCTGAAGCCACGCCCAGAGCCTGCCAGCAATGCCGAAACCGGAACCGTAAGAGGTGGCAACAGCTGACCTCCAGGTCCCCGCCGCCGCAAGGTGAACTTAGTTCGACCTCGACGAGCCCTTGAGCGCAAAACGACACCAGTCGCACATTCCTGTCGCGATAGTGCACCACTGCTACAAGCCTTCTTTAAATGATCCGAATTAATCGAGCGACCCATCGAAGAGCCCTCTAACTCTCTGCGCTCCGAAGATGTAATAACCCTGTTGCGCTCTAGTTCTTCAAGAGACTGATCAAATCGTTGAGAGTTTGAAACCAGAGGTACCGATAAGCCCAACAACAAGGCGATCAGCCCAGCAGTAGCAGGCAAGCGAATTAACACCCGATCAGAGTCTCTTTGGGAGAGATTATAAAAACGAGATCTTGTTTGCTTAACCCCAGCGGCTCCAACTGGTGATCTGAGAACCCTGCTGCAGAGAGAGAGACCCATCCAGGCCAAATCCGATCACTTCCCACAACTCACCACCTTTGGGATCACGAACTTGCTTTGCCCAAAGACGACTCTTTGCTTGAGCAAGCACCAAATCAGCATGAACCACTAGAGCCATGGCACGATCCAGCGCCCAAAGCACTTCTGCTGTCCAGATCAAAGGATCACACTGACCTGGCCGAAGCATCTCGAGCAGAGCAATACCTTCCCTTGGCACACGGTTACAAACATTCAGGCCAAGACCAATCCGCGCAAATCTGACACTGCTGCCACGATGAACCAATCTCGGTAATAAACCAGCCAGTTTGCGTTCTCCTACCAGCAAATCGTTTGGCCACTTGATACGCACAGGCACTCCACGCCGCTCGAGCCGTTCAGCCAGCGCCACAGCCACAGCCAAACCCCAAATACCTGCAGAACGATGAGGCTCAGTCCAGGGCAAAGCGGCGCTGATCCAAACCCCACCAGTCGGGGCCTGCCAGATTCGACCACGCTGCCCTCTGCCATGGGTCTGACGATCAGCGAACAGTGCCCGAGGTTGATTTGCTGGTAAAGGATTCTCTTGAAGCCAAGTAGACATTTCCAACTCGGTACTTGCGCAAACCGGCTGCCAGCGCAACTGCCAGGGCCTAGCCCCGAAAGACTGGGTACGCCACTGACGAGCTACTGCAGCAGCACCGGTCCATGGCTCAAATGTGCGCATGCCACCAAGGCCCCATCCGGGCAACTGCCGCCTCCAAATCTTCCACCGGTTGAACTAAAGCAAGACGCAGCCAATCATCACCACCGGAGCCAAAACCTGATCCAGGCGTCAAAGCAATGCCAGTGCGATCCAAAAGATCGGCTGCCAGAGTCTCGTCGTTGAAGCCCTGCTGCTTGGCCCAGGTTGGAACGGGCAGCCAGAGATAAAGCGCCATCGATGGACAAGGAACATGCCAACCCAAAGCCCCAAGAGCTGCAAGGGTCCTGTCTCGACGCTCTCGATAGACCTCAAGAATCTGCTGCGGCCAATCTGGGGCATCAGAAAGAGCTGCTATGGCACCTCGCTGTAAAGCCAAAGACTGATTGAAATCAACTACTCCCTTTAGCTCTCGCAGTGCTGTGATCAAGGGTTCAGCACCAATCGCAAAAGCCAAGCGAAACCCCCCTAAGCACCAGCCCTTAGAGAAAGAAAAAAACTCAATACCCCATTCCCGCCAACCAGGACAAAGCAAAAGGGCTGGCGCATCACCTTCTAGCGCTAAATCCACATAAGGGTTGTCGTGAGCGACCACCACCTGATGACGGATACCCCTTTCCATAGCTTCCGCCAACCAGCTTTGTTCCCCCACCTGAGCGGTGGGATTATGGGGAAAGCCAAAGACCATCATCCGCAGCTGATCCCACTTGCTGTTACTCAAAGCGTTGAAATCAGGTCGCCAACACTGCTCCTGTCGTAACTGCAGTCGTTCAATTCGAGCATCAGCCAAAACCAGTCCCCCCCGATGTGAGGGGTAAGAAGGATCGAGAATTAAGGCAGCATCGCCAGGATCTAGAACCGCCAAAGGCAGATGGGCAGTTCCCTCCTGTGAACCAACCAATAACAACACTTCACGATCCGGATCAACGCTGACGCCAAAACGCCTCTTACTCCAGGCAGCGACAGCCTCGCGGAAGGGCCTCGTAGCAGCCTGCAAGCAATAGGAAGAACTCTCAGGAGTCCTTAAAGCGTCTTCGATGGCCTCAAGGGCCACAGCAGGAGGAGGTAAATCTGTTGATCCCAGTGATAAGTCCACCAGAGGCAAGGCATCAGTGCCAGCGCTGGCGTATCGATAAGCCTGCTTGCGGCGATCATTGCGATCAAAAACACCCCTCCCCAATCTCCCCAGTCGCCTAGAAGTCGCCATCAACAAAACCCTGAAACTAGGTTTTAGCAATCAGTCAATCGAGTAAAACCCTCTCAGCAAGGACTTAAACATGGAGGCAAGACCCATAGCAGTGATATGCCTTGCCGATGAGGTTCATGCTTACTCAGAGCTTGTCAATAGCGCGCTTTAGTTCCTCCAACTCCGCATCTACCTCCGCCACCTTCACAGCTTCCACCTCAGGGCCACTGGCATCCTTACTGCCCTGCAATGAAGCAGTATCCGCAGCGGGTAAAGCCACCGCTTGAGGGGCCCCTTCAAGTCGCTGACGTAGAGCATTGAGCTCATCATCTACATCGTCTCCTCCTTCTAGAGCTGCGAACTGACTCTCAAGATCAGCACCAGCAAGCTCTGCGGCAGCCTGACTGCTGGCTTCCAGGGCCTGAACCTTGTCTTCCATACGATCGAAGGCTGCCATCGCGGAATTAGTGCCGAGATCGCCAACGGCGTTCTGCAACTGCTGCTGAGCCTGAGCCGCCTGGGCTCGAGCCTTGAGCATGTCCTTCTTCGTTCTGGCCTCCGCAATCTTGCCCTCAAGAGCCGTCAAGCTGCGCTTTAGCGTCTCAACCTGCCCTTCTTGTCCATTGAGCTGAGTATTGAGCGCAGTTGAGGATTCCTGAAAGCTCTTGCGACGATTAAGTGCCTCCCTGGCTAAATCCTCCTCGCCCTTCTGCATCGCCAGCTCGGCGCGTTCGTACCAGGTTTTGACTTGGCCCTCAGCCTGAGCTGCCTGGTTGCGAAGTCGCTTCTGGCTGGCGATAGCCATAGCAACGGCCTGTCGCAACTTGACCAGATCGGCCTGCATATCAGCAACCGACTGATCAAGGATCTTGACGGGATCCTCGGCCTTACTGACAAGATCGTTGAGGTTGGCACGCAATAGCCGGCTAAGCCGGTCAAAGAAGCCCATGGAGGCATTGGAAAGACCTAATGGAGGCTAGCGAGCTTGGCTGGAGACTCCAATTAAGCTTTTGAGATGGCCATAGCTCCCGATCAGCAACGCAAAAGATTTGGTCGAGGAGAAGTGCTTCAACAAGCTCCTCCGGCTCCTGCTACGTCCCTCTCCAGCTGCCTTGACAGGCTAAAACGCGACTGGCGACAAAAAGGATCTATAGCTGGTCTCTGGCAAGAATGGCCCCGCTTAGCAGGTCCTCAACTTGCTCCCCATTGCCAACCACTGAGCTTCCGGCAAGGAATTCTTGTTATTGGCGCCAGCCATCCTCAGTGGAGACAGGCCCTCCTCTACAACCGCCCCCAACTCTTGGCGGCCCTGCGCGCAGCAGGTCATGAGGTCAAGGATCTACGTATTCAGCAACATCACCCCAAGGACACCCCAAAGCCAGAAAGTGAAGCAAGCATCTGGGCGCGCCATCCAAGCAGAATTGATGTACATGGAATGGCCTCCTGCGATAGCTGCGGCAGCCCTGCACCAGCAGGAGAGATGGCCCTCTGGGGGAAATGTGGTTTCTGTAGGAGTAAACAGCTTGCAGGACCATCCCAGTCACAGATAAACGTTTGAATTCATCACGCTGCAAGGTGAGCTCACCCTTGAACTAAACAAGGTGGAAAACAAGAAAAAGCACAGAGAAAATTAGGTTCTTCAATAGCAAAAGCCAGTCGATCAGTAACGCTCAGGTCTTGGTTGACGCCAATCGGTCTGGAAGTCTTTGGCCTTTAGCTGATTTGCTCGCATCTCCAGATTGAGACGATCCAACCGCCAAACCTTATAAATCCCAAACTCGCCAAGCAGCTCAGGCTTAAGACCCTGCCAATGCCTCCGCTGTGTTGTGCCCTGATCAATTACCACTAGAGCTGTTGGAGATCCTGTTGGCCCCTCAATAGGCCGGCCTGACCATCCCTGACGTTCTTCTTCTTGCAAACGATCAGCCAGGTTCACTAGTGCCCCCTCAGAGCGCCCCTCATAAACCACTACCTGATCGGTATAAAAATGAAGAGAAGGTTTCATTGCTCCGACCATCACCAATGGTTCAAGAGGCTTCTGAGAAGCGAGCAGCAGCTCGGCAGCTCGCCTTACAGGCAACTGGCGAACCTTGTCACCCAAAGCCCACATCGGCAAGAAAGCAAACAACTGGAAAACAACTAACGGCCCCTGAAGGGCAAGCAAGCGCCCTGGCCGCGGCCTCCACGCCAACCAAACCCCAAGCAAAACCAAGACACTAAAAAAAACCGCTGCTCTAAGCACAAGCTCACTAGCAAGCAAATCTGTCGCGAGTGTGGGCATTTCCGGGTCATTAATCCATTCAACCCAGAGCGGTGAAGCCCACAGCCCTGCAGCCAATAACCCAGCCAAAACAACTGACCCGCCCCATGCCCAAGCAAGGCCCGGCCGCTGTTGAGGAGAGGCACTTGCTGCCAAGCCAATTAACAGTGCAGCTGCTGGTGTAGCAGGCAACCAGTAACTAGGCAATTTGGTGGCCGCACAAGTAAATAACAGCAATACAGCTAAAAGCCAGCAACCCGCAAAGCTCTGCAGAGACTCCTCAGGCTCTGACTTACAAAGCGCACCACCTCTGCTGACTGGAACAAAGGCCTGTAACAGGCCAAGGAACAACAAGGGAGTGAATGGCAGAGAAGCAACCACCAATACAGGCCCGAAAAACCACCAAGGCTGCAGGTGACTATTGACTACCGATGTGAAGCGTTGAAGATTGTGATATCCAAAAAAGCTGTCCCAATAGGGTTGTCCCTCGACAAGCAATTCCGCCAAATACCAAGGCAGGCTAATCAGGGCAGTTAGCAGCAAACCGGGCAGTGGACGCAGCCGTCGCCAAAGGATGGCCAGATTCCACTGCAGTAGTGCAAATAGAACAAGCACCATCCCAGTCAGCACGACAGCCGCTGGCCCCTTGGTCAGCACTGCTAAACCCAAAACAATCCAGGCGATCCACCATGGCTGGGTACTCGGACTAGCGAAACGACGCCACTGGAGAAGCAAGCTCACACCCAAGGTGCTGCAAAACAATGCATCGCTAACTGCAACCCGACTCCAGAGCATTACCAAAGGCGAAAGCGCAAAGGCGAGTGCGACCGCAACACCCGTGCGGCGCGGGTAAGCATCACCTTTCTGGGGCCAACACATCACAGTCTCACCAAGGGCCAGCATCATCAAGAGAGATGCAAGCGCAGAAGGAAGGCGTGCCGCCCATGTGCCTAGGGGGTCCCATACCTGCTGAGCGGGCAAGGCATAAACCAAACCCATCAGCCAATAAACCAGCGGAGGCTTGTCGTAGCGAGGCAGGCCATTAACCCTGGGCGTGAGCCAATCTCCTGTGGAACTCATCGCACGACCTGCCGCAGCAAAAAGCGGCGGGGTTTCATCAACCAAGCCAGAAGCGCCCAACTGCCAAAGGCAGATAGCCACACCCAACGCCAAGATCAGAAGGAGGCCTCGACGCCGTTGTAAAGGGGACACCTCCACCGTTGCAGCAAACGTCAGCACCATTGAGAGATGGTGGCATCTCTAGCCCTATTCCTGCGCAATACAAATGCCTTGTGAAGTGCCAGATGGCTGGCCCAACAAAGGATTAGCTCTCTAGCTAAGCGCAAGGAATGGAAATTCATCCGCCGCTTTTCCCTGATAACAGATCCTAATCAGCTTCAGCCGGTTCCCATAGGCGACGCCGCAGACTCACAACAAGCACCGAAAGCAACACCAATCCAACCCCAAGCCATTGCAAAGGCTGAAGCCTTTCTCCCAGCCAAAAACCACCAGAAGCAAGCGCAAAAACCGGGGTAAGGAAAGCCAAGGAACTGAAACTTGTGAGCTCTTCTCGATTGGCGAACCAGAAGAACAAGCCATAGGCCAACGCACTGCCGAACAAGCTTGCATAGGCCATCAATCCCCAATCAAAGCTGGTCCAATCAGGCCATAAGGGCCATCTGCGATCAAGACCATGCCAGACCATCAAAGGCAGACTGCCCACCACAAGGTGCCAACCAGTCACCGCAACAGGATCACTGCTGCGGCAGGCATACCGACACAACACAGTGCCCAGAGCCATAGCAACAGCTGCAGCGAGCATCCACCCTTCACCTGGATCCCACAAACTGGCTACAGACCCCTGTTCGCCAAGCAACCACCAATGGCGTAACAAGTCCGGCGGAGCACCAAGGCAAATAATTCCAACCAAGCCAAGCATCAAACCCAGCCAACCAACCGGGTTAATTGACTCTCCAAAGAGACTGCGAGCAAGAAGAGCTACCAACAATGGCTGGGAATCAATCAGTACAGAACCCATACCTGCTCCGGTATAAGCCAAGCCCTTGACTAAGCAAAGCTGAAAAAGGCTTGCATCGACAACCGTAAATACCAAAAACCAAACCCTGTCGGTTGAGGCGATACCCCAGTGCCGCCCCAGAAACGGCAAGGCCAGCAGGATTGCAACTCCTGCTGGGAAAAGACGCAAACAAGCAACTACAAGAGGGCCGCCAGTAATCACCAAAGGCGCCATCGCAGCCATGGCCGTACCCCAAAGGGCAAAGGGCAGAACCATCAACAGCCAATGCCGTATTGAGAACATGAAGGCCGCCAGCTGGCTCCTTTTTAAGATCCAATCGTCTACGAAGGAATCAAATGGGCTGGACCTGGCGTCGCAAATCTCGCCGACGCATTGCGCACATCACAATTGACGGACCAATAAGCGGTCCTACGCGCGAGCGGGTTCTAAAAGCCCTAAAGGAGGTTGAGGAAAGAGAATTCCCTGCTCTTTTACTGCGTATTGACAGCCCAGGAGGCACTGTTGGCGACAGTCAGGAAATCCACTCTGCCTTGCTCAGAGTAAAAGAAAAGGGCTGTCACATAGTTGCGAGTTTCGGCAATGTATCGGCTTCTGGCGGTGTGTATGTCGGGGTAGCTGCAGAAAAAATTGTTGCCAATCCCGGCACGATCACTGGTTCAATCGGTGTAATTCTGCGTGGCAACAACCTCTCGAAATTGCTTGAGCGCATAGGGATCCGCTTCGAAACTGTAAAAAGCGGTACCTACAAGGACATCCTCTCTCCAGATCGTCCACTGACAGAGGAGGAGCGTCAGCTTCTGCAGTCGCTTATTGATAGCAGCTATGACCAATTCGTAAATGCTGTAGCTGAAGGCCGTCAACTCAGCTGCGAAGAAGTACGTAAATTCTCAGATGGCCGCGTATTTAGCGGAGCCCAAGCCCATGAGCTGGGTCTAGTCGATGAACTGGGCGATGAAGAACATGCTCGAAAACTAGCGGCCAAAATCGCCGACCTAGATGAAGCCGCTGCCAAGCTGGTCCCACTCGGACGCCAAAGAAAACGACTGGCAGGATTTCTACCAGGCAGCAAAATTCTTGCCAAGCTTTCAGAGCTCCTCAACCTGGAGCTTGCTAATAGTGGCCAGGTTCTCTGGCTTTTTCGGCCATGACCATGGCCATCCCTAACGGAGAACTCCAGTTACGCGGGCTCAGGGGTGCAACAACCAGCCTGGCGAATACGGCTGAAGCCATCGAAGCAGCCGTCAGCGAGCTCGTCACAACGCTGATAAAACGCAACCGGCTCACCCCTGAACAAATCGTCTCAATCACCTTCTCCGTGACGGCTGACCTGAACGCTTGTTTCCCTGCCGCAATTGCCCGCCGCCGAAACGGATGGGAATCAATCGCACTACTTGACTGCCAGCAAATGTATGTAGAAGGAGATCTAAAACGCTGTATCAGGATCCTTGCCCATGCTTGGCTGCCTGCAGATCAATCCCCTCAACATCCCTACCTTGGGGAGACCGCAATGCTTAGGCCAGATAGATCAGCACTAACTGACAACTTCTAGGCCGGCCTAGAAGTTGTCATTCACAGAAGAGAGCACAGGAGAATCTGTTTACTTTTGATTGCCGGTGCTTACCAACACCCGCTTTAGACACATGCTTAAGTCGTTCGTAAGGCGTTGTATTCCCGGCACCCTCGCGGTAGGCGGACTCACTGCTGGCCTAATCAGCACCAGCGTGATGCTTGAGGGCATCCAGCCACCAAAAGCACAGGCTCAAGGCACACCTTCGCTACTTGAATTCCGCTGGGAAAACTCTACGGATTACAAAAAGCTCTATTACTGGCAAAGCTCAACCATCAGGCGTGATCGGTCAACCTATTACTTGATGCTGAAGCCAAAAGACCGCAAAACCGCGATCCTCAAACTGACCATCACAGTCCCCGATTATTTCAATGCCAAGATCACCTCAGACAGGCTGAGCCTTTGCCTTGTCAACCTAGGGGGGATGCTCTCTCGGACACGCTGCAAAGAGCAGGTTCCAGCAATCTTCGAGGTATCTGAAGACCAAACAAGTATTGACGTTTTCCCTGAATCCCCCATCCCAACAGGCAATACCTACGCAGTGGTCATGAAAATATTCAACCCCACTAAACGTGGAATGTTCCAGTTCAATGCCCTCGCTCAAGCTCCTGGTGATGTACCAATGGGGGGATACCTTGGCAGTTGGCTGATTGACATCAACTGAACTGATAAATTGGTCGACTGACTTCAAGCTGGACATCGTTCTCTTTCAATGACAAAACGAACCCTTGGTGGAACCAGCCGTAAGCGCAAGCGTGTTTCCGGATTCCGAGTACGCATGCGAACGCACACAGGTAGAAGGGTGATACGTAGTCGCCGCAAGCGAGGCCGCAGTCGTCTTGCAGTCTGAAATCCCACAAAAGTAGGAACAGATCACTTAATCATCCCTTTGCCCATTGAAGCCAACGTCCGATGGTGCTACCTGCATCAATGAGATTGAGGGGTAACCGATGTTTTTCACGCCTTCAGAGATGGGGTCAACCTTTTCAAGGAAGCGCAATGGTCCTTCGTGTCGTAAAAGCAGATCCTCAGCTGCTTAAAGCTCCCCACCGAAACAGGAAATCCCTGGCATGTCGCTGTGCCGTTGTAATCAGCAGCAAAGTGAGCAAACGGGCCGTTATTCGCAATCGTCTGCGTCGACGACTGCACGACCACTTAAGACACAGGCTTGAAATCGCATCTGAACATGCCAATTACTGGCTACTAATCAGACTCAAACCGGGCTCTTCCACGACAGAATCTTCACTATTGCTGGAAGAATGCGACAGATTGCTCCATCAAGCAGGTTTGTTTTCATGACCACCACCTCAGAAGAGGTCTTCTATGAAGGGGGGCCAGCTAAAAGTGATTTGATCATCAACCTGCTGATGGGCCTGACGCTAATTGGCTTACCTTTTACCGTTGGTGCAGTAATTCGAGCTCTATGGCTGCGCTTTCGGATTACCAGTCGACGAGTTTCGGTAACTGGGGGATGGCTAGGACGTGACCAAACCCAAGTCATTTACAGCCAGATAAAAGAGATGCGCTCAGTGCCCCGCGGCCTTGGATCCTGGGGCGACATGGTGCTGGTCCTAAACGATGGTTCTCGGCTTGAAATGCGCTCAGTGCCGCGCTTCAGGGAAACCGAGAAATACATCAATGAGCGGATTAGCACCCGCAGGAGCAAAGTTTCACCTCAGGATTTGAAAGGCTTCGCGGCCTAACAAGCCCAAGCTTTCAAAGCAACAATTTAGGTGCTGATGCACACTGGCAACACAGTTCACTCCACCCTCAGCAATCGATCGTGATCGGGTACATCTCTGACAACATTCTGCTCCCGATCCTGGATTTCTTCTATGGATTGGTACCGAGCTACGGCCTCGCCATCGTTGCCTTGACAGTGGTCATCCGATTAGCGCTTTTTCCTTTAAGCGCTGGCTCGATTCGAAGCGCACGTCGCATGCGTATCGCCCAGCCAGCAATGAAGAAGCGTCAGGACGAAATCAAAAGACGCTATGCCAAAGATCCTCAGAAACAACAGGAGGAACTAGGGAAAATCATGACGGAGTTCGGCAACCCCCTCTCAGGGTGCCTGCCTCTATTGGTACAGATGCCGATCCTCTTCGCTCTGTTTGCAACCCTCAGGGGGTCACCGTTTGCTGATGTGCCTTACTTAGTGAATATCAAGGTGCTGCCTAGCGATCAAATTGCCGCAGTGGAGCCAAAGCCATTTACTAGTAGTAAACATTCGATTTTCGTCAGCGAAACCAAGCATTTCCCGGTAATTGCTTCCCTACCAAGCGGTACAAAGCTGGGAGTAGGAGATAAGGTCCAAGTCAAATTACAGTCGCTCACTGGCGAAAGCTTCACAAGCAAGCTTTCCAATGTTGAAGGCGGATCCAAGTTCACCCCAACATGGAGCGTTACCAAGGGAGAAGGCTTGGTCAAGGTGTCTAGCGATGGCACCGTTCAAGCCTTAGCCGAAGGGGATGCAACGGTCGAAGGCAAGATCCCAGGCCTTGCTGCCCGCAGTGGCTTCCTATTCATCAAGGCCCTTGGCCAAGTTGGTTTCTACGTAGATGGAGCTGTTAACTGGGACATCGCAATCCTGGTGGGTAGTTTCGGCCTGACGCTTCTGGTCTCGCAGATACTTTCCGGAAGGGGTCTGCCGGCAAACCCTCAACAGTCCACAGCCAACAAGATCACCCCAGTGATGATCACCGGCATGTTTTTGTTCTTCCCCCTTCCGGCGGGTGTATTGCTTTATATGGTGATCGCCAACATCTTTCAAGCAGGACAGACTTTTCTACTGAGCCGTGAAGCCCTGCCTGAAAACCTACAAAAAATCCTCAATGAACAGCAAGCAAAACCTGCAGTAGCAGCAGGCGAAATAGATACATCCGATCGCCTTCCCTTTGAACCAAAAAAACGTAAATGATCCCTGGGCTCAAAGCCATTTCGTTGCTGGAGCTAAAGGCCTTAGAGGTACCTCGATGCTGGTCTGTCGAAGGGCATCTAGATGAAATTCCATCTCTCACCCCATTGAGAGGGAAGATCAGCGCCGAGCATCAAGGCAACATTCTCGAGGTAAAAGGGAAGATCCAAACCATCGTCACCCACTGCTGCGATCGCTGCCTAGGCGAATTCAACCAACGCCTGAGCCTTAATACCGAAGAGCAAATTTGGCTAGGGATAGGCGATCCCACGCCAGGCAAGCCAAATAATTCGAACCAACCCGATGACATAGATGCCCTGATGGTGTGTCTTGACCCTCTTGGCAGCTTTGATCCCGAACGTTGGATTTTCGAACAACTAAGCCTACGGATGCCTTTAGTGAAGGACTGTGGTGACGATTGCCCCGGCCCACCACAACCCTCAAAAAAGAGCCCTGGCGCCCAGCATCAGCAACCTCCTGATATCGATCCCCGCTGGGCTGCACTGCGAAAGCTGATTTCACCATGAAGAGCTGGGATGACCACCTAGATCTGCTGATCAGAGCCAGAACACCTCTCCTTTGGATTCGCAGCAGCGAAGAAGAACGCGTGGAAGTACTACTTGAGCAAGCCGCAAAGCGACTGCAGTCCCGCCGCCTTGCCAGCTGGGATTTCATTGGCGGCCTTAAAGGTGTACTTAACGAAGAGGGACTTGGCGCACAGCAACCGATGGCAGTGCTGCAATGGTTGCAAAAACTCGAAGCCAGCGAACCCACCCTATTGCTTGTTAAAGATTTCTATCGCTTCTGCGAAGACGCCGGCATCGCACGCATGTTGCGCAACCTATCGATCCAGCTGCGCCATCAACCCCACACCGTGGTTCTCTGCTCAGGACCATGGACTCCACCAAGCGATCTTGATGATGCCCTGACCATTCTCGATCTACCGCTACCGCAAGAACCAGAACTGCGAACACTGCTCGAGAACATTGCTCAAGTCAGCGGCTCACACCTCTCAGCAGAGGTTCTCGAAGAATTAACTCATGCCTGCAGCGGCCTAAGCGAAGTGAGGGTGCGTCAAGTAGCAGCACGTGCCCTAGCCCAACGAGGCAAACTTGGTCGAACAGATCTTGCAGAGGTACTTGAAGAAAAACGTCAGGCCGTAGCCCGCAGCGAAGTCCTCGAATACTGCGTTACAGAAGCCTCGATTGCTGACATCGGTGGACTAGATAGCCTCAAATGTTGGCTCGAACAACGTCATCAAGCTTTTTCCGATGAAGCTCGTCACTTTGGATTACCACTACCTCGTGGTGTGCTGCTGATCGGCCCTCAAGGCACAGGTAAATCGCTCACCGCCAAGGCCATTGCTCACAGCTGGTCCATGCCGCTGCTTCGCCTAGATGTAGGCCGTCTGTTTGCTGGGCTTGTAGGCGCGAGCGAAGCACGTACCAGGGAAACAATCCAACGAGCAGAAGCCATGGCACCTTGCGTGCTCTGGATCGATGAAATCGACAAAGGTTTTGGTGGCGATGCTCGAAGTGATGGTGGAACCAGTCAGCGTGTACTCGCCAACGTGCTCACCTGGATGGCAGAAAAAACCTCAGCGGTATTCGTAGTAGCTACGGCCAACGGCGTAGAACGACTGCCAGGCGAGCTACTGCGTAAAGGTCGTTTTGATGAAATCTTTTTACTTGACCTGCCAACCAGCGAGGAACGCCACAACATCCTTGAGCTCCATATTCAGCGAAGGAGACCAAACTTGAACCTGCCCCTGGCTGCAGTTATAGATCGAAGTCAAGATTTCTCCGGCGCAGAGCTCGAACAGACCGTGATTGAAGCAATGCACTTGGCATTCGCCGAACGCAGAGAATTAGGAGAGACCGACCTAATCCTTGCCGCCAGTCAACTGGTTCCCCTCTCACGCACGGCCCGCGAGCAACTGCATGCACTCAAGGAATGGGCTGCCAGCGGGAGGGCTCGACCGGCATCTTCTATTGCATCGAGCAACCAAGGCTGACTTGACTTGACTACAGAAGGTCCAATTATTTACTCAGCAACACGTAGGCTGCCGGCGCTGACTTTAAAAACCTCGTGCTCGATCAGCGGCTGGTGCGTGACAACCCCGACCTGATTGCCAGCGAACTGGGTCGAAGAGGCATGGCAGTAGACCTGAACGGCCTACAGCTCATCGCACAGCAACAAAGAAATCTCGAAGAACAACGCAGCCAACTTCAAGCAGAAGGCAATCGAATCGGCAAGGAAGTCGGTCAACGTATCCAGAACGGAAGCGACCCAAAAGGCAGTGAAGTAGCTGAAATGCGACAACAGGGGAACATGATCAAACAGAAGGTGGCCGTATTAGAAGACGAGGAAAAGCAGCTTTCAGCGCGTCTGCGAGAGCAACTGCTCACATTTCCCAACCTGCCTTCACCCGATTGCCCTGAAGGACGCAACGAAGACGACAATCAAGAGCGCCGCCATTGGGGCACGCCTCGTCAAGGCGAAGGGCTTTTGGAGCACTGGCAAATTGCCGAGCAGCTAAGCCTTTTCGAAACAGAACGCTCAGTACGAATTGCCCAGAGTCGCTTCGTCACTCTTACTGGTCAGGGTTCACGCCTAGAACGAGCACTGATCAATTTCATGCTCGACCTCCACAGCGCCAAGGGATACAAGGAAATAATGCCTCCGGTGTTGGTAAATACGGCAAGTCTTACTGGCTCTGGCCAGCTACCGAAATTCGCTGAAGAAAGCTTTCGCTGCGCTGACGACGACCTCTGGTTAACCCCCACTGCAGAGGTGCCTCTGACATCCCTACACCGCGATGAAATTATCCCCGCTGACCAATTACCTCTGCGCTACGCCGCTTACAGCCCATGCTTTCGCCGCGAGGCCGGAAGCTACGGCCGAGACACCAGAGGCCTGATTCGACTTCATCAATTCAACAAAGTGGAGCTTTACTGGTTCGTTCACCCAGATCAATCGCATGCTGCCCACGCCCAGATCACAGCCGATGCCGAAGCAGTACTGCAGTCACTTGAATTGCCCTACCGAGTAATTGAAATCTGTACCGGTGATCTTGGTTTCTCAGCCTCATGCACCTACGACCTCGAAGTATGGCTACCAGGGGCTAAGGCCTTTAGAGAGATTTCCAGTTGCAGTAACTGTGGCGACTTCCAGGCCCGGCGATCTGCGATTCGCACCAAAGTAGGAAAATCCACCCAACTTATTCATACCCTCAATGGCAGTGGCCTAGCAATAGGACGCACAATGGCAGCTGTTCTAGAGACAGGCCAGCAGCCTGATGGGAGCGTCCTACTCCCCAAAGCACTCGTACCTTATTTCGGTAAAGATCGAATCCAGCCAGAATGAACCAATCAGTAGAAGCTGAATGAACGTACTTGCGGCGCTGGCAGTTCTAGGACTGCTGATCGTCATTCATGAAGCTGGGCACTTCCTCGCTGCCACAACTCAGGGCATCAGAGTTGATGGATTTTCAATCGGTTTCGGACCAGCACTGATCAAACGCCAACGCAAAGGCGTCACCTACGCGCTAAGAGCACTGCCTTTGGGCGGCTTCGTTTCATTTCCAGATGACGACGAAAACAGTGAAATCGCTGCCGATGATCCAGATCTACTCCGCAACCGACCGATCACGCAGCGTGCCTTAGTTATCTGCGCAGGAGTAATCGCCAACCTGCTGCTGGCTTGGCTGGTACTAATAGGCCAAGCGGTCATTGTCGGCCTACCAAGTCAGCCCGATCCAGGTGTACTTATCGTGGCTGTTCAACCTGGCGAAGCAGCTGCAGCAGCAGGACTAGCAGCTGGAGATCACATCCTCAGCGTGGATGGCAATGAGCTAGGCCGAGGTCAAGAAGCAGTCCAAAGCCTGGTGGATCAAATCAAAGGCTCGCCAGGAAGCACCCTTCAACTGGACAGGGTCCGATCAAGTAATCGCAGCCAACTCACCCTCACACCAGAAGACAACGATGGCAATGGCCGGGTTGGAGCACAATTACAGGCCAATATCACAGGTAGAACACGCCCAGCCAATAGCCCCGTAGAGGCTTTCAACCATGCTGACAGCCAGTTCATTTCCCTGTTAACGCGAACCGTAAAGGGCTACGCAGGGCTGGTCACCAATTTCAAGGAGACAGCCCAGCAAGTCAGTGGCCCTGTAAAGATTGTCGAAATGGGTGCCCAACTAACTAGCCAAGGAAGTTCTGGGCTGGTGCTCTTCGCGGCATTGCTTTCAATCAATCTGGCCGTGCTGAATGCATTGCCATTGCCACTGCTCGATGGCGGCCAACTATTACTTCTATTAATAGAAGGGGTGCGGGGCCAACCAATTCCAGAAAGGATCCAGCTGGCTTTCATGCAATCAGGCTTTTTATTATTGGTAGGGCTCAGTGTGGTTCTGATCGTTCGTGATACCACTCAGCTCTCGGTGGTGCAGCAACTGATTGGTCACTAATCGAACCCCCTAGCAAAAGCCATTGCCACCACTTTGAGCATGGTCACAAAATCAAAGGAGGTTGGAAAGGTAAACTTGCTATTCGATCCGCTCTCTTTAGAACCGCCGCATGGCTAAAAAGTCAATGATCGCCAGAGATGTAAAGCGCAAGAAGCTTGTCGAGCGCTATGCGGCCAAGAGGGCGGCTCTGATTGCAGCATTCAATGCGGCTAAAGACCCAATGCAGCGCCTTGAAATCCACCGCAAGATTCAAGGTCTACCCCGCAACAGCGCTCCAAGCCGTATGCGCAACCGTTGCTGGGCCACAGGTAAACCACGCGGCGTCTATCGCGATTTCGGCCTCTGCCGAAATCAGCTTCGCGAAAGAGCTCACAAAGGCGAGCTACCAGGCGTAGTCAAGTCCAGCTGGTAATCGCACAACCTGCCTCTAAAGAGGCAAAGATGAAGAACGCGTACTAAAAGAAAGAGGGATGAGGTCATCAATCCCTCTTTTTTATTGCCTAGCAACCAAACCAACAGGAACCAATTCAAAGGTTCTGCGTAAGTTGTCGCTGCTAAGTGTCAGTATGGTGATTGACAAAAAAACATAAGAGCACGTGCAAGGTCAGACACAGTCGGTCTCCTTTGATGGAAGGGAGATACGACTGACTACAGGGCGATATGCCCCCCAAGCCGGTGGTTCCGTGATGATGGAATGCGGCGACACATCAGTCCTGGTAACCGCCACCCGATCTTCAGGCCGGGAAGGTATCGATTTTCTCCCCCTGATTTGCGACTACGAAGAGCGGCTCTATGCCGCTGGCCGCATTCCAGGAAGCTTCATGCGTCGCGAAGCACGCCCACCAGAGCGCGCAACGCTAATCGCCCGCCTTATCGACCGCCCCATGAGGCCCTTATTCCCTAGCTGGATGAGGGATGACCTCCAAATCGTGGCTACATGCCTTTCCCTCGATGAACGGGTCCCAGCAGATGTACTGGCCGTCACCGGAGCCTCCATGGCTACCTTGCTAGCCGGCATCCCCTTCCAGGGACCGATGGCTGCAGTGAGGGTTGGGCTTCTAGGTGATGATTTCGTTCTAAATCCCAGCTATCGAGAAATCGAACGCGGTGATCTCGATCTAGTAGTAGCTGGCACCCCTAATGGGGTGGTAATGGTTGAGGCCGGTGCAAGCCAGCTACCAGAACAGGACGTAATCGAAGCCATCGACTTTGGCTATGAAGCCGTCTGCGAATTGATTAAGGCACAAGAATCCATCCTCAAGGATCTTGGTATCGAGCAGGTGCATCCAGAACCCCTAGTCGCAGAAACCAAGCTGCCGACTTATCTAGAAAAAAATTGCAGCAAAGCCATCGGTGAAGTGCTCAAGCAATTTGAGCAAACCAAAGCCGAACGCGACAGCAAGCTTGATGCCATCAAGGCAAAAGCAGCTGAAGCCATTGATGGTCTCAAAGAAGACGATGCCGTTCGCAAGGCAGTGAATGCCAATAGCAAAACCTTGGGCAATAACTTCAAGGCACTCACTAAAAAGCTAATGCGTGAGCAAATCATCAAGAGCGGTAAACGCGTTGATGGTCGCAAGCTTGATCAAGTGCGTACGATCACTGCCGCAGTAGACGTACTACCTAAGCGAGTACACGGATCAGGGCTGTTCCAACGTGGACTGACCCAAGTGCTTTCTACAGCAACCCTAGGCACTCCCAGCGATGCCCAGGAGATGGATGATCTCAACCCGAACACAGAAAAAACCTACCTCCACCACTACAACTTCCCCCCTTACTCCGTCGGCGAGACCCGTCCAATGCGCTCCCCCGGCCGCCGAGAGGTTGGCCATGGTGCCCTAGCGGAACGCGCCATCATTCCTGTGCTGCCTGCTAAGGACACATTCCCCTACGTGATCAGGGTGGTGAGCGAAGTGCTCAGCTCAAATGGATCCACCTCAATGGGCTCAGTTTGCGGCAGCACCTTGGCGCTCATGGATGCAGGCGTTCCACTCACGGCCCCGGTAAGCGGAGCAGCCATGGGCTTGATCAAGGAAGGCGATGAGGTTCGGATCCTCACAGACATCCAAGGCATCGAAGACTTCCTTGGTGATATGGACTTCAAGGTGGCTGGCACAAAGGATGGCATCACTGCCCTGCAGATGGACATGAAGATCACCGGCCTACCGGTAGAGACCATTGCTGAGGCCGTAAATCAGGCCCAACCTGCCAGGATCCACATCCTTGAAAAGATGCTGGAAGCAATCGATGCTCCCAGACAAAACCTCTCTCCCCATGCCCCACGCCTGCTGAGCTTCCGAATAGATCCGGAATTAATCGGCACGGTAATTGGCCCAGGAGGTCGAACGATCAAGGGCATCACCGAACGAACAAACACCAAGATCGACATTGAAGACGGCGGCATCGTCACGATTGCCTCTCATGACGGGGCAGCCGCTGAGGCCGCTCAACGCATCATTGAAGGGCTAACCCGCAAAGTAAACGAAGGGGAGGTTTTCAACGGAACCATCACCAGGATCATTCCAATCGGTGCCTTCGTAGAGATCCTTCCGGGCAAAGAAGGCATGATCCACATCTCCCAGCTATCAGAAGCCCGCGTGGAGAAGGTGGAAGACGTCGTAAAAGTAGGCGATGAGGTAACCGTACGCATACGTGAGATCGACAATCGTGGTCGAATCAACCTCACACTCAGAGGCGTTCCACAGAACGGCGAAGAGGCTCAATCCGAACCAGCACCAACTCCTTTAGCCCCTCTCAACTGAGGGGCCGTTGGCCAACTCAAACTTGAAATCCCGGGTCGATATCTTCCATTGCCCGGGCCGACTGCTCACAGAGCTCGCCATGACTATGCCCATGGCTAGCAATCAGACATCCTGACTGACGAATGTCACCAGTGTTGTATTGAAGCGGACGTCCATCAGCATGGCTGAAGCTGCCACCCGCTGCCATCAACACTGCTTCTGGAGCTGCCATATCCCAATCCTTGGGTGCACTCCTACCGGAAAGAGAGACATACAGATCTGTTTCGCCTCGCAGAATCGTGGCAACTTTGCAGCCCACACTGCCCACCGCCTTAGTGCCACCGAGTGCCAGACGAGCCAACAGCTGCTCAAGCCTCTGATCGCGATGGTTACGGCTCGCTACCAGCATCAACTCACCAAGCGCCCGGCGTTTACTGAAGCGCACCGGACTTTGCTGTCCCTGGCGATCCTCACACCAAGCGCCTGAGCCAACCAATCCAAACCACAGCTCTTCTACCTCCGGTAGCAGTACTACACCCAGCACAGGCCTCTGACGATGAACCAAGGCCAAATGCACTGCGTAATCACCGGTGCCCTGCAAAAAATCCTTGGTGCCATCTAATGGATCGAGAATCCAAAGCCATTCCGCCACCAACGGCTCTCCTTCAGTGAGTTGCTCCTTGGCTGTCTCCTCACTCAACAAAGTCCAATCTGCTGAGGGGAAATTCGCTTCTAGTCCATCCAGCAGCCAGCGGTTCACAGCAAGATCTGCTGCAGAAACCGGTCCCTCGCCGCCATTATCAACACTGAGAGCCCTGGAGAATCCATGAGGTGGCTGTTCTCCTCGGGCATAGGCCCGCAAGATATCGGCAGCACCCCAACTAAGGCTTCTTAATTGCTCTAATAGGGCCTCCAACTTCACACCAGCAGGAAGAACAGGTGCGCTCGGCATCATGAATGGGCGTAGAAGCAACATTGTGAGTCAACGACAGGAACCAGCAGCCGGTGTGCTCTACGTAGTGGGGACTCCCATCGGTCACCTAGGGGACCTATCACCCAGGGCGCGTTCTGTGCTTGCCAAGGTTTCAGCGATCGCCTGCGAAGACACACGTCATAGCGGCCAGATACTAAACAGCCTGGGCGCACAAGGTCATCGCTTCAGCTTCCACCAACACAACACCCAGAGCCGCCTACCCCAGTTACTGGAGCTACTAAATACTGGTCAAAGCCTGGCTGTAATCAGTGATGCTGGACTGCCGGGTATCAGCGATCCCGGCGAAGAGCTAGTCGCAGCAGCCCGCAAAGCAGGGCACGAGGTGATCTGTATTCCCGGCCCTTGTGCAGCAATAACAGCCTTAGTAAGTAGCGGGTTGCCCTGTAATCGCTTTTGTTTCGAAGGGTTTTTACCAACCAAAGGCAAAGAACGACGGCAGCAACTAGTAGCGATCGCCAGCGAAACCCGCACAACCATTCTTTATGAAGCACCACACCGGCTGGTAAAACTTCTGAAAGAGCTGGCTCAACTTTGCGGGGATAAGCGGCCCTTGCAGGTGGCGCGGGAACTCACCAAACGCCATGAACAACAAATAGGGCCAACCATCGCAACAGCCCTGCAGCATTTCATCGAGCAAAAACCACTTGGAGAATGCACACTTGTACTTGGAGGTGCTCCGATTGCAGTGCCAGCCAAGCAAAGCGACGCGCACTGGATAGCAGAACTAGAAGCCTTGATCGCCGGGGGCATCAGTGCAAGTGATGCAGCTCGCCAGCTAGCCCAAAAATCAGGCCTATCAAAAAGAACCCTTTATGCACTGCTACACCAATCAGCAGCAGAAGAGAGCCAATAACCTCATGAAAACGGCAAACTGAGAAAACCTTCAACGACAACCCCATGCTGCTGCGCCTGCGAGTGCTAACAATCAGTCTTGCCAGCAGCATTCTGCTGCTAGTAGTGCTCTGTCTTGGCGCCCAAAACCTCAATGATCGCCACAATCTCAAATTGGGTTTTGCTAATAGCGCAGCGCTACCTTCTGGCTTTCTGGTGGGGATATCGATCGTATTAGGTGTTTTCAGTGGCGGCAGCACAGCCGCACTACTGCTGCCCAATTCAAGAGAATGAACTCATCCCAACCAAATCAAGCTTTACCAAGGCTTTATGAAGCTTGAGCATCTAGGGCAATAAGCGAACCCTCCAACACCAAACGAGTGATGCCACGAGCCAATAAATAGGAACTAGTTAGCTGGAATATGCTTGTATCGGGAACCTTGATAACCCTTTGACTACGGCCACATTGCCGCTTGGCAGAACGTGGATTAGCAAACAAGCAAAGGGCCTGCCTCTGTTGATCGGCCTCATCAAGCAAACCCAACTCTGGGAACTCATTAAGCGGGCGTACATCAAGTTCAACCGTCTTATCCACCAACATGTAAACGCTCTCAGGTAACAAGCCAGGCAAAAGAGGCTCACAATTAACCGTCGGGCGGTCATTAATGACAACACCTGCTGTCAAAGGGGCCACCTCGTGGAATACCTCCACAACGAGATCCTCACCTATCTCCACCTCGAGATCAGTGTCGGCACCAGACTCCTCTTCAGGATCGTGGCCAAAGTCATCGGCATCATCAAGCGCTAGAGGGCCAGCAGACTCCTCCACCTCGAGCACCGCTTCCGTTTGCTCTTCAAGAGAATTCCGCTTCGAAGTGCTCTGCTCTAGTTGATTCGGCTCATGGTGCTGCTCAGCAATATCGGATTGCTCCTTTAGGGTTGCTTGCTCAACAACCGATACAGCATTTGATATGGCACCACGTCCAGCTCGAGAAGCCTTCAAAGCCTCATATGCCTTAGCCGGAAGGAGTGTTTTAACAGTACGAATAACGGTATTAGGACTGCAGCCGTAGGCTGCAGCAAGGCTTGCAGTGGTTTCACCAGCTTGGTAGCGCTCCAGAAGCTCGTGTTTCTGGCTATCGCTAAGCCGACTGGCCGCCATCAGATGCAAGTTCGCAGCGCCTAACCATAAGCGGCCAACGCAGCAATGACTGCCAAAATGGTCTAGTGCTCCCTTAGCTCAGCTGGATAGAGCAACTGCCTTCTAAGCAGTCGGTCGATGGTTCGAATCCATCAGGGGGCGTTCAATCAATCAAAGCAGTCTCGTGAATTCACTGCCTGTCATTCGGCAGAGTTCTATGCGATATGCGCTAAGGGACCTATTAATTCTCAGCAGCTATTGAATGTCAGATGAGAAAATCATTTTAAAAAATAC
>PVBE010449472.1_pt1 | contig 43484 bp, 44 predicted proteins | sample 1631181 | NCBI WGS metagenome assembly PVBE01 (sample SAMN08397723, study PRJNA350692) | Marine metagenome, whole genome shotgun sequencing project. | isolation source: water | place: Pacific Ocean | collected 2012-04
AGCGATACAGGCGCTCGGGATCTTTTGGCCGTTTAGAAATAATCTGGCGGAGGTGGACGGGAATCGAACCCGCCGGACGGGGATCGCCCGTCCCACCCGCTTTGAAGGCGGGGGAGCCCACCAGGTACTCGGACACCTCCATAGATGACCGTATTGTGTTAGAGCATAAATACTATGCATTAAGCAAAAATAGTAAAAACAATTTGGCTCTTTGCTTATGTAATTACCCTTTCTAGGCACGTATCATTCTTTTTATGAAAAAGTTTTTGATGCTTGTGGCTTTAGGGGCACTTATTTCAGTTGCAGTTCGTAAAGTTCGTTCTATTTAATTTTATTTAGTCGAACGAAAACGTTTAAGAGTTTTCAAGATCCCTGTGCCTAAAAGAAAAGTTAGAACTGTTACAGCAACCCATTTGCGATTTAGAGGAACTCGTTCTCCTAAAGCGATTGGTCTCACGAATTCCAATATCGGCCAGTTTTTTTCTTCTGCTTGTTTTCTGAGTTCTTTATCTGGGTTAACAGCTACTGGATTGCCTACTAGTTCCAACATCGGAATATCAGTTGAAGAATCAGAATAAGCCCAAGAATTTTCTAGAGAAATATCTTTTTTTGAAGAGAGGTCTATTATTGCTTCTGCTTTATGCGAGCCAGCAGCATAAAATTCCACTTCGCCTGTGTAACGACCTTCAGAGTCCACGACAGGTGTGGTGGCTATAAAGTCGTCGATACCCAAATGTTCAGCTAAAGGTTCAACTATTTCTGTTGGACTAGCAGAAATTAGTACTAATAGATGCCCTTTCAATTTATGTTCTTCTATCAAGTCGATTGCATCATCGTAAACAATCGGTTCAATTACTTCAGTTAAATTATCTCTTACGAGTCTTTTCATCGCTTTCTGGTTCATCCCAGTTGCTAAACGAAGGGCAGTTTTTCTTGCTTTATCAAGACTTTCTTCATCAGCTCCAAAAAATTTAAATAACAGGTGTCCCCATGCAGTTCTAATAGCCATAGGAATACTTAAATAACCGTTTTTTCTTAAAGTAGGCGCATAGGCAATGATTGAAGTCTTCGCAATTACTGTTTTATCTAAGTCAAAAAAAGCGGCTTCCATAAAAAGATCTTAGATCTAAGACAAAGAATAATGAAGGGCGATGTAAATAAAACAAGTAACAGGGCTCTAACGTATTAAAAGGAAGTATTTATTGGAGTGACATGAATCTTGAAATCCATCGTTCAATCGAAGGTAAAAATGTGTTTCTTGATCTTATTGGAGACTTAGATATGGCAGGAGCTCCCGTACTTAGACAATCAATAGTGCAAGAGGTTTCTCAAGGAAACAATCTTATAATTCTTGACTTTTCAGGGGTTAACTTTATGGACTCTTCTGGGCTTGGTTCAATAATTGGAGGGCTGAGACGTGTACGTTCAAATCAAGGAGACTTGTTTATAGTAGGGATAGACGACGAATTGCAAAAGATTTTTAGATTATGCGAATTAGATAAGATTTTTAAAACTGACTTTACTCGTGAAACTTTTTTAAGTTGATTAAGGATCTAAAGTGACTGGAGAAATTGAATTAAGTATTCCGGTAAGAGTTGATTATGTTCAATTAGTCCGCGCAGTGGTTGGTTCTTTGGCATCTACAAATCCTGAATTAAGTACGGCTCGTATTGCAGATTTACGTCTGGTCATTTCAGAAGCTCTAACAAATGCGATTCGTGCACAAGAAAAAATTTCTGTCTCAGAAAGACTAAATGTTCTATGTAAATTGACTGACTCTACAATTGAAGTCGAAGTCAGGGATAAAGCAACTGGTTTTGAGGTTGACATGGTTCCAGATCTGCCGCCTACAGAAAGCCCTGAACGTTTGCAACATGAAAGAGGTTTAGGTTTATCTATAATGCGCGAAATGTCAGATGGGCTAGATATAAAGTCTGGGCCAGATGGCACGGTAGTTCATATGACTATTAATAGTTAGAACATTAATAATTATTAATTGTACAGGTCGGAGTAAAATGGTCTGTAGTGTCAGATCGTTTGTGTTTTAAAAAATGGAATTAGATTCTAATTTTTTAGGAAAATTATGGTTAGTGGAAAAATAGTTTCTGAAAATACATGGCTTGGTAGTAATCGTCGCTTGGCCAAGAGTATAGGACGTCCTGTCCGCAATTTTTTGGGGATAGAGGCTTCAAGTGGGATCTTGTTAGTAATAGCTGCCTTAGTTGCTCTTATCTGGGCTAATTCTCCGTGGTCAGGTAGTTATAACGATCTTTGGAATACCGAAATTAGGGTTTCTTTGGGGGATTCAATTTCGTTAGATCATCATGGACATCCGATCACATTAGGTCAGTTTGTAAATGATGTATTAATGGTTCTTTTCTTTTTTGTTGTCGGCCTTGAGATTAAACGTGAAATGGTTACGGGACACTTAAAAAAAATACGAGACGCTTTATTGCCATTGATCGCTGCGATAGGAGGAATGGTCGTACCGGCAGTGATATTTTTTGCTTTTAATTCATCGGGCGAAGCATCAGATGGATGGGGTATACCTATGGCAACAGATATTGCTTTCGCTATCGGAGTAGTTTCACTTTTAGGACCCAGGGTTCCGAGCGTAATGAAAGTTTTTTTGTTAACTCTGGCAATAGTTGATGACATTGGCGGAATTTTAGTAATTGCTTTTTTTTACACTGACGATCTTGCTTCTGATTGGCTTTATGTATCAGCCTTAACAGTTTTGGGAGTAATTGTTTTAAAGAAATTAAATGTCAGGTACACCCCTATATATATTGCCTTAGGGATCCTACTTTGGTACTCACTTTTTCAATCAGGAGTTCACGCTACGATTGCTGGTGTAATTATGGGGCTATTAACTCCAGCTACAGCTCTCATAGTGACAAAAACACAGTTTCTGCAGCAGTTGAGCCAGCCATGCAGGCTCAGACCGACTTTTCTAGTCTGAGAAAAGCTACTTTTCATCTCAACGCATCGGTTCCTACTACAGAAAGGTTTGAAAATTTACTTCATCCACTTACAGGTTTTATAATTATTCCTATTTTCGCTTTGGCAAATGCTGGTGTTGAAATAAGTTCAGACTCCCTATCAGACGCAGTCTCTTCTAGTGTTACGAGAGGAGTTGTGATCGGGTTAGTTGTTGGAAAAATAGTTGGAGTTTCATTGTTTACTTTCATTGCAATTCGTTTGCGAGTCGCTAAATTGCCTAACGACTCAAATTTCCGCCACGTATTGGGTATTTCTGCGATTTCAGGAATTGGATTTACTGTTTCTATGTTTATGACAGCTCTTGCTTATGACAATGCTATTTTGCAAGACGAATCTAAAGTAGGGATTCTTCTAGCATCTACATTCGCTGCAATCATAGGATTATTCTTGTTACGAAGTGTCAAAGTAGTTGAACAAGAGGCTAGTTTTCTTGAGGAAAATAAAGAAGTTGCTCAATTTAATTAACTGGGGGTACTTGACAACCAGTGTTTGAGTGTGAACAAAGTAGAAGACGTGACAGCATTAGTAATTGTTGAATCTCCAGCAAAAGCAAAAACTATTGAAAAGTATTTGGGAGACGGATACATCGTTGACTCTTCGGTAGGTCATATAAGAGATCTGATTAGCCCTAAGGACGTACCTGAAGACAAAAAAGAATGTTTTGGAAAATTAGGTATTGATGTATGCCACAATTTTGAGCCTCTTTATGAGATAAGTCCGAATAGTAAAAAACAGGTATCACAGTTAAAAAAAGCTCTAAAAAAAGTTGATGAACTTTTCCTCGCGACTGATGAAGACCGTGAAGGTGAAGCCATTGCTTGGCATTTGCTCGAGGTTTTGAAACCTTCAGTGCCAGTTAAGAGGATGGTATTTAACGAAATCACTAAAGAAGCTATTACCGAAGCTTTGAAGAATACACGTGATTTAGGGAAAGATCTTGTTGAGGCACAGGAGGCACGTCGGATATTAGATCGAATATACGGGTTTGAACTTTCCAATATCACGAGAACAAAAGTCGGAGGAGGCGCATCAGCAGGAAGAGTTCAAAGCCCCGCCACAAGACTTGTTATAGAACGTGAACGCGAACGAATGAAATTCAAAACTGCTGATTATTGGGGATTGAGAATCGATGCAACTACAGAAGAAAATGAATCTTTTTCAGCTCGTTTATTAGAAATTGATGGTCTACGTGTAGCAACCGGTAAGGACTTCAATGAAAAAGGAAATTGGAATTCTGATTCGGTGACTGTACTTGACGAGAATTCAGCAAATATCTTGTCTTCATTGTTAAAGAAGGAAGATTTAAAAGTTGTATCAGTTGAACCGAAACCCTATCGAAGGCGTCCAGCAGCACCATTTACAACTTCAACTTTCCAACAAGAAGCGGGAAGAAAACTTCGCTTTTCTGCAAGTCGAGCGATGGGAATAGCTCAGAGTCTTTATCAAAATGGCCATATCACTTATATGAGAACAGATAGCACGACCCTTTCGGATACTGCTCTTCTAGCTGCCCGTAGAACAATAGAAAGCTCTTATGGGAAAAATTATTTGCCTGATGAAGCACGTTTATATAAGAACAAAACACGTAATGCTCAAGAAGCTCATGAAGCTATTCGACCTGCAGGTGAAAACTTTAAATTGCCTCAAGACCTTTCAAAAGAATTATCAAAAGATGAGTATCTGATTTATGAAATGATTTGGCAGAGAACAATTGCTTCACAGATGACAGATGCGACTGGTGAAACAGTGAGTGTAAAACTTGAAGGTTCGGTAACAGAAGAAAAAAGCAACAAAGAGAGATCTTTAATCTTTTCTTTATCGGGCACTGTTATCAATCACCAAGGTTTCCGGCAGGTTTATGTAGAAGATGTAGATGATAACGAAACAGATGAAGAAAATTCTTCTGGTGAAGATCAAGTTTTGCCTGAGGTGAAGGTTGGACAGACTGTGATTGTGGTTGATTCGACTTCAGAGGGGCATGTAACAAAACCACCCGCTAGATACACAGAAGCTTCGTTGGTAAAAAGACTAGAAGAAGAAGGTATTGGAAGACCAAGTACTTATGCAGCCATCTTAGGAAGGATTATTCAAAGAGGGTATGCCTGGAAAAAAGGGACAGCTTTAATCCCTACTGTAAAAGGGTTTGCGGTAACACAGTTATTAGAAGCGCATTTCCCAAAATTAGTTGATTACAAATTTACAGCTGAAATGGAAGTGGCATTAGATGATATTTCAAATGGCATGTGGGAAAAGAATGCTTATCTTCAAGCCTTTTATTTTGATGGTTTAGACGGGGATATAGGACTTCATACCAAAGTAGTTGAGAGAGAAGATGAAATTGATCCAAGGGCTGTATGTGGTGTGCCATTAGGGAAAACTTCTGATGGTGAGGCTGTTTATGCGAGATTCGCGAGGTCACCTTATGTTGAGTATCGTGAGGATACCGCAGGGGTCCCAGAAGATTTACCACTGGACCAATTAACGGTTGAGAAAGCACTCGAGTATATAAATGCACCACCTGATAGAGAATTGGGGATTGATCCAGAAACGGGACTACCAGTTGTTGCAAAGCAGGGAAGATTCGGAGCTTATGTTTCGTTGGGAAGGTTTCCACAATTTCCTAAAGCTTCTTCACGTGAGGGAAAACTGTTTAGGCTTCCTCACCATTTAAAACTTACGAAGACAGCAGTTGCGTACTTGAAGTTAGCTATTTCAGTTGAAAATGATGATGCAGTTTTACGAGTGATTAATTCTCCAAAACGAGGGATAGGTAAAAGTTCTTTAGAGAAGGTTAAAGCATTCGCAGAAAGTAACGGATCTAGTCTCTTCGGTGCTTTAGAGCAAGTTGAAAAATTGGAAATAAAAGGAGCGGCACTAAAAGGCATTAAAGAGTTTACTGATTTTTGTAGATCTATTTCGGATTTTGATTCTCCCACACCTGCAGATCTCTTAAATCAAATTTTTGAAATTTCGGGTTACAAAAAAGAGATATTGAATAGCAAGAGTTCTGAATCGCAAATGAAAACTTTTGAAGAATTGTCTGAAGTTTTAAAAGAATTTGAGACCACGGAGGAAGTCATCGCAGAGGTCGAACAGCTCGAAGAGTTGAAGCAACTACCTAAACCGAAAACCGCTTCTCTTTTCGCCACTATGACTTTAGAAAGAGTTACTTTTGAAGAGGCTCTTGAACTTTTGAGTCTCCCCAGGATAGTTGGAGTGGATCCAGTTGATGGTGAAGAAATAACGGTACAGAATGGCCCCTACGGGCCGTACCTAAAGAAAGGATCGGAAACCAGAAACATAGCTACTGAAGAGGAACTTTTAACAATTTCTTTGGAACAGTGTTTAGAGTCACTCGCTCAACCCAAAAAGTTTGGGCGGAGAGCGGCCAAACCTCCTTTGAAAGAACTTGGAATAGATCCTGAAACAGAAAAGCCGATTCTTTTAAAAGAAGGTCAATGGGGACCATATGTAACTGATGGGAAAACCAACGCGAGTCTTCAGTTGGGCGATTCAGTCGAAGAACTTACTGACGAGAGAGCAGTTGAGCTTTTAGCTGAGAGAAGAGCAAAAGTTTGATTGTTCGTATTTAGATATTTTTGATTAATTGATTTGAATAGGGGGCTGTTATGAATCTTGGAAATCAAGATAATAAGAGTAGACGGTTACCTTTGCATATAAATCACCTCGCAGAGAAAGCTTTTGATTCGCCTAGCTTTTTTAGACTTTGGATCGCTCAAGTTGTATCTGCAACTGGCGATTGGCTCGGTTTATTAGCGATAAGCATTTTGGCTATCAGAGTTGGTTCTGGAAATGAAGGGGCTGCATTAAGCCTTGTATTGGGCGCGCGGATTGCACCAGGTTTTTTCTTTGGTCCATTAGCGGGTGTTTTTGTTGATCGTTGGGATCGAAAACGGGTTATGGTTTTTTGTGACATTGGCCGAGCCTTAGTCATGGTCGTTCTTCCATTTATTAACAACTTAATCGGACTTTTTATTGCTTCTTTAATTCTTGAAGCTTTGACCATGTTGTGGTCTCCGGCGAAAGAAGCTTCTGTCCCTAATTTGGTTTCTGAAAAGTTTTTGACAACTGCTAATTCTTTGTCCCTTGTCGCTGCATACGGGACGTTTCCATTGGGCGCAGGCTTAATGGCATTATTTGGTCGTCTGTCTACCGCACTATTTGATTCGAGTTGGGCCGACAACATCAGACTTGACGATATGGGTTTAGCTTTTTATGCCAATGCAGTTTCTTTTTTGGTTACCGCTCTTTTGGTTTCGTCACTTGATCTTCCTAAAAAACCGCGCACTGGAAAGATAGAGAATCAAGGTGTAAAAAAACAGTTGCTAAGCCCTATTAGGGAATTAAAAGAAGGTTGGCAATTTGCTTTTATCAATCCTGTAGTAAGAACCGTTAATGCTGGGTTAGCTACTGCGATGTTAGGTGCAGGAATGGTTATTCCTTTGGGAGTGATCTATACAGATGAATTACTAGGAGCAGGCAAATCTGGTTTTGGGGTTCTGTTAACGGCATTGGGGTTTGGGGTAGGTGCGGGAGTTCTCCTAGTTTTCTTTCTTAGAAATAGTATTGATAAGGCGAAAACATTTACGAGGGTTCTTTTCGGGGCAGGAATTTCCTTATTCGCAACAGTTTCAACAGGACAAATTCATTTTGCGATGGTGATGTTATTTATCGGTGGAATCTGCCTAGGTGTTATATATGTAGTTGGATTTACTCTTCTGCATGAAAATGTGGAAGATCATATGAGGGGTCGTATTTTTGCAACTTTTTATTTACTAGTAAGAGCTTGTGTCTTATTAGCTTTAGTTATCGGTCCGTTAGTAGAAGATGGTTTGGATCGACTTTCAAGTCTCCTATGGGATCGTAATATTGAGATTGCTGGTTTAGAAATTGCTGTTCCTGGGGTAAGGATAAGTTTGTGGCTTGCGGCTTTGATTGTCTTTTCTGCTGGTGTTTTATCTAAGGTTTCATTAAGGGTTGGTGAAACAAAGCGACTTTCGGAAACTACTGAGGAGAAAAACTCGTGACAGGTTATTTGATCACTGTAGAAGGACCAGATGGTTCTGGTAAATCAACTCAGGCACGTCTTTTAGCGGAACACCTCGGTGCAATATACACAAGGGAACCTGGCGGAACTGAACTTGGTGAAAAGTTGCGAGATATGGTTTTAGATCCGAGCGGCGAAGGGCTTTCTGACCGTGCAGAAGCTTTGATGATTGCTGCAGCTAGAGCTCAACATGTTGAAGAAGTAGTTAGACCCGCTCTCAAGCAAGAAAAGAATGTTGTAAGTGATAGGTTTCTTGAATCTTCAGTCGCTTATCAAGGCTATGGACGAGAATTGGGACCAGAAGAGATTCTTGACATATCTATGTTCGCAACACAAGGTTTAAAGTCGGATTTGATTGTCCTAATTGATGTTGATGCTCCTCTTGCTGTTAACAGGCTAGGGAAAAATTTAGATCGTATTGAAAACGCAGGCGATGATTTTCATTCTCGTGTTATGAGTTCATACAGAGTGATGGCTTCTGAAGATCCAGAACGCTGGATAGTAATTGACGGTTCAGGAACAGTTGAGGAAGTTTCTCGACAAGTTATTGATCAAGTCGAAATCCGATTAGAGAAGCATGCGAAAGATTGACCTTTGGGGTCTTATATATGGCCAGACAGAAGCTGTAGATTTTTTAAAGAAAGCTGTAGAGTCGCCGGTTCATGCCTATCTTTTCGTAGGCCCAGAAGGTGCTGGGAGAGAGGAAATTGCAAGAGCCTTTTCAGGATCTATTTTTGCTAAATATGAGGAAGATCAAAATCTTGAAAGATGTAAAGATCTGGCTTGGAGAGGAATTCATCCTGATATATCGATTATAGAACCTGAAGGCAGAGGTCTAAGAGTCTCAGATGCCCGAAAAATAATTATTGAAAGTTCCCGCTCACCTATTGAATCGAAAAAAAAGATTTTAATTGTAAATCGTTTTGATACTGCTGAACCCGAAGCTGTAGCAAGCTTGCTTAAAACTATAGAGGAACCTCCACTTTCGACGATTTTTATTCTTCTGGCAGAGAGCGTTCCTGATTCCCATGTAACGATTTCATCCAGATGTGTGAGAGTCGATGTGCCTTCTATGACAGTAGAAGGGCTTTCTGATTTATTAAAAAGTGAAGGAGTTGAGATAGAAGATGCAATTCGACTAGCTGAAGCTTCTGCAGGCAATCTTGGCAGAGCACGTTTATTGCAAGAGGATCTCTCATTTATTACTCGGCAGGAAGCATGGAGAACTTTACCGGATCGTTTAGACGGAACAGGAGCAGCGGTATCTATTGCTGTCGAAGAATTACAGAAGATGATTGATGATGCTCAATCACCACTTATTGAGCGTCATAATGAAGAATTAGAAAATCTTGTGCAACAAGAAGAGGTTTTTGGAACTCGTGGTTCGGGACGGCAAGAGGTTATTGAACGGCATAAACGTGAAATCCGCCGTCTGCGTGATGACGAACTGCGATTTGGTTTAGCCACGCTTACTAGAAGGTATAGAGATTTGGGAATCGAAAACGAAAATTCTGAAGGGCTGGATGCAGTTGAGAAAATTACTGGCGCAGCATTAGAGCTAATTAGAAATCCGAATGAACGGTTACTCTTACAGGCTCTTTTTTTGAATTTGTCAACAAAGGTTGATGTTTAAGGAAGCTCAATAATAGTCACAGTCCCACTATTGCCATCTACTTGAATTAAAGCTCCATCCGGTATTCTCTCAGCAGCTTGATGAACACTGACTACACAAGGAATTCCAAATTCTCTACTGACAATTACTGAATGACTCATAGGAGCTCCTACATCAACAACTACTCCACCAGCAGGAATGAAAAGTGGCGTCCAAGCTGGATCTGTAATTGGTGCTACCAGAATCTCGCCTTGTTCTAGGCCGCGTGGATCTCCTGGATCAGTAATTACTCTTGCTCTGCCAGTTATTTCACCAGGACAACCCGAAAGTCCAGTAAGAACTTCACCAACTTGAACAGGTTCAAATGAAGTAGTTTTTTGATTCCACTTAGAAATAGCTGGAACTTCACCATTTATAATGAAAGGTTCTTCAAGCGATGAGAGTAATTCAAAATCCTTCCTTCTCTGAGAGATAGTTTCACTAAAGGAAGCTGGATCTTCGAGAAAGTCATCGAGTTCATCATTTAAAAGAAGGAAAGCATCATTCGGTTCTTTTAAATGACCATCATTAGCCATTCGAATCCCTAATTCGTAAATAGGTAATCTGACTTCGTGGATAGCCATCATCTGAGTTAGCTTTGTGCGTTCTCTTGTTGGTACAAAGATTTTGGAAACTCTCAAACCTGTTTCAAGCAATTCCAATGCTTCATCGTTACCAGCTAAAGCTTCACGTGCTTGTTTTTCAGCATCTAAACGGTCCGCGGTGGCTTGTGCTTGTTTTGAAGATGGAGAAAAATTTTTGTCAACTTTTCTCATTGCATCAATAGCTGCATTAACGGGATTTGAATCAATTTCCCAAGTGGGATTTCCTGCATCCCACTCACCTGGACCTCGGCAACCATGTTCTTTGAGGAAAGATTCAAAACCCTTCAAGAATTCCGGAGAGTTCTTTTCAAGACGACTGAGTTCCCAAATATCTTCTGTCATTGGGACAGAGTCGATTCCATCAAGACCAGAAATAAGGCGCCCAGATAAACCCGGGTCTATTTCAGCGCAGACTTGGCCTAGTAAACCAGGCCCTACTGCCGAAGCAGTTCCATAAACGTAGTAAGGCTCAAAAAATTCACGAATATATGAAGTGATAGAGCGAGCTCTATCCACTAAATCTTTGTTTGAAATCGTTTTTAGATCCGGTCGTCCATCACGAAGATCAAGAACTTTTTTTCTGTCTTCCATTAGTTCTTGAGGTTCTTCAGTTGCTGTCATAATCCACCCCATGGTGGCTGTGATCTTTTCTTCTAATTCAGGTCGATCATCATCAGGGTGAGGAGTATGAGGAATAACATCAGGATGAGAACCCAACAAGATGTCATCCATTTGTTGAGCAGAAAGTCCAGGACTACGTTCCCCTACTAGTCGAATCAATGACATATTGAGATATACGTAACCTCCGAAACAAGCAATGAAATCAGGTTGATCCTGGTTTATTTCATCAGGTGCTGAAGACCCCCATCTAAAGTGCCCATCCATCCAGCCGAAAGAAACACCAGCTCCCCAAACTAGATCCCACCCAAGTGGACTACATGGGTTAGGCATAATTTCCCCAACATTTGATCTTGTATACATTGGAAAACGTTTACTAGGTTTCCAATCTGCTATCCATTTTTCATCCATAGTTGCCTTTCATTCATCGTGCACTACAAAACGTATTCTTTTGAACCCTTTTCCTTTTGATTCAGTTTTTACGACTTCCATTCTCCCCACTTGTGAGGTAGATGAAACATGGGTGCCACCATCGGCTTGTTTATCTAGGCCAACAATATCGACAATTCTTATTTCTTTAACAGATTCGGGTACTAAGTTGACCTTCGTTCTAATCAGGTCACGATCTAGTACTGCATCCTCTCGAGATAAAAAAGAGACTTCAATAGGTCTGTCTGCAGCAATTTCTTCATTGCATAAGTATTCGATTTCAGTTCCAAAATCTTTTGACATTTCATCCATTTCGAAATCCATTCTCCCAGATAATGCATCCATGTTGCCCCCAGTTACAACACGCCTCCATTTTTTCCACATGACGCCGCAGAGTATGTGCATTGCAGTATGAGTGCGCATCATTTGGCGTCTTCTTTCCTCATCAACCTCACCAGAAATACATATTCCTTTTTCAGGTATTGGTCCAGCTAAGGAATGCCAGATTTTTTGATTGACTGTTCTTACATCAATGACTGACGCTGCGCCATTTTCCCATAATAAATGACCAGTATCATGAGGCTGGCCACCACTAGTTGCATAAAAAGCGGTTTGGTCTAGTTCAATTCTTGAATCATCTACGTCAACTACAACTGCTTCAAAAGATCTAATTTCTGCATTATTCAAGTAAAGCTTTTTTGTCATATTAGTTAATTCTTTTTTTCTGTATTTATTACGACTCTTAATTCCCCTTCAACAACTTGCCATGTAAGTTGTTGAAGGCCAGTACCATCTGGAGGGAATGTATTTTTTGAATCACATGAATTAAAAAAGTTGGAATTATTTGAATCCCATTGCGCTATGCAAGAGTCAGCTTGTTCAGGTATCTGTGCTAGGAATGCAAACCAATCTGTTTGTGGATCGTTGCCAGCGTGAGTGATCCAAATAGGTCTTTTACGACCTACTAGGTCAGGGAAGAGAACAGGACCGTTAGAAGAGATTTCATTAGCAAGATTGGTCGCATCAATTCCACGAAAATCATCGTCACCTAAACGAATTTCTATTGAATCTGAAGATTTTGATACCGAGAGAAGGATAAATAAGCATGCTAGAGCAACAACAATTCCAGAGACACCTACAACGGTTGCCTTTACGACATTTACACGGATTCCGTGAGCTCTTGTCAATTTTTCCTTCCCTGGTTTGGGTCTTTTCGTTCCTTTGCCTAGTATCACGGCCGTTTGCTATTGCATTTAATAATAATGAATTAACTACTTTTGGAAATATACAGGAGATTAAATAAATGGATCTTTTTGAGTATCAAGGTAAAGAATTTTTTGCCGAATACGGAATGCCTATTTCACCAGGTGAATTAGCACTTACAACCGAAGAAGCAGTTACAGCTGCTGAGAACTTGGGGTGTCCAGTAATGGTAAAAGCTCAAGTGCATACCGGAGGGAGGGGTAAAGCAGGTGGAGTTAAATTTGCAGCAAGCGTTGACGAAGTATCAGAGCACGCAGAAAATATTCTTGGACTCGATATTAACGGGCACATAGTCGAACGTCTTTGGATAGAAAAGGCTTCAGATATAGCAGAAGAGTATTATGCGTCATTTACTTTAGATCGATCTGCAAAAAAACATTTGGGAATGCTTTCAGCAGAAGGAGGCGTGGAAATAGAAACAGTTGCTGAAGAAAACCCTGAAGCAATAGCCAGAATTTGGGTAGATCCTGTAGAAGGGCTTTCTGAAGGAAATTGTAGGAATTGGGTTAAAGAAGCGGCTTTACCTGAACAAGCGCTTGAGGGGGCAGTAGAGATTCTTCTGAAACTTTATGAAGCTTATGTAGATGGGGATGCAGACCTGGTTGAAATTAATCCATTGATATTGACAGAAGATGGAAGGGTTCATGTTCTAGATGCAAAGGTGACTTTGGATAGTAATTCAGTTTTCAGACATGAAAATTATGCAGATTTTGATCTAACACAAACCAGAGATGAGCGTGAAACAGCGGCTCACTCAAAGGGTTTGCAATATGTCGGATTAGAAGGAGAAGTCGGTGTTATTGCTAATGGTGCTGGTTTAGCAATGTCCACTGTGGATGTTGTTAACCAAGTAGGTGGTCGTCCTGCAAATTTCCTAGATATTGGGGGAGGCGCAAATGCTGATGTAATGACCGCAGCCTTAGAAGTGATTAATAACGATCCAGAAGTTAGATCTATTTTCATTAATATTTTTGGTGGCATTACTAGAGGTGAAGAAATAGCTAATGGAATAATCGACGCATTAGACAGAGTCGAAATGCGTTCCCCGATCGTAATTAGACTCGATGGGACAAATGCTGATGAAGGCCGAGCAATTCTTGAGCCGCATTTATCAGAAACACTGCAAGTAGCACCCACAATGCTAGAAGGAGCTGAACAAGCTGTTGCTCTAGCGAAAGGAATGAATAATCAATGAGTATTTTTGTAAATTCAGAAACAAAAGTTATTTATCAGGGGCTAACAGGAAGCCAGGGGAAGTATTACGGATTATTAAACAGAGACTATGGAACAAAAGTTGTCGCTGGAACAAATCCAAAAAAAGCTGGAACAGACGTTGAAGGGATTCCAATTTTTGCGAATGTGGCTGAAGCCGTTGAAGCAACAGGCGCAACGGCATCATGCATTTTTATTCCTGCCCCAGGAGTAAGAAGCGCTGTACTTGAAGCTGCTCAGGGTGGAGTCGATTTCATTGTTGCAATAACGGAAGGAGTGCCGGCACATGACGAAGCGCTTTTCTACAACCAACTTCGTAAAGATTTCCCCAATGTTCAACTGTTAGGTCCTAATTGTCCCGGGATCATATCGCCAGGAGAATGCAACATTGGCATCACTGCAGGTCATATCGCTTTGCCTGGTGGACCAGTAGGGATTGTAAGTCGATCAGGGACACTTACCTATCAGGCCTTACATGAATTGAAAGAAAAAGGCATAGGTTGCACAACTTGTGTTGGAATAGGTGGTGACCCAGTTCCCGGAACTTCATTTATTGACTGTTTAGCTGCTTTTGAAGCTGACCCTGAGACCAAAGCAGTCATGATGATAGGTGAGATTGGAGGAAGCGCTGAAGAAGAAGCTGCAGAATTTATTTCTAATAATATGACTAAGCCTATTTCTGCTTATATCGCGGGAGTAACGGCACCCCCAGGCAAAAAAATGGGGCATGCAGGAGCGATAGTTTCAGGGGGCAAGGGTACCGCTAAAGCGAAAATGGAAGCTCTTGAGGATGCTGGTGTAAAAGTTGGTAATAACCCAACTGAAGCAGGTGACTTAATGGCAGAAATTGTTTCCCAGCTTTGAAGATCCAAATGGTACGGTCATTCTATGCATTTGGCCGTTTTAGTTTCCGGAACAGGAAGCATCCTTGAAGCGATTTCTAATTCTGGTATAGAGATTTCTTTGGTAGTTGCCGATAGAGAATGTGAAGCTATACAACGGGCATCAGACAGAGGTTTAGATGTAGAACTTATTGAACGTTCAGACTATGGTGAAAAATTTGACCGAGTCGCATATACGAATCAATTAGTTAGGAAATTACAATTAGCTGAAATTGAGTTAATAGCAATGGCTGGGTTCGGAACAATTCTTGAAAAACCGATTTATGACGCTTACGCAGGAAAAGTATTAAATACACATCCATCTTTGCTTCCTGCTTTTCCAGGTTGGAATGCAGTAGAAGAAGCGATTATCGCAGGAGTTGAAGAAACAGGGTGCACTATTCATCAAGCGACACTCGAAGTTGACTCTGGTCCTATTCTAGCTCAGGAAACTGTGCCTATTCTTGAAGGAGATGATACGGCTAGTTTGCATGAGAGAATAAAAAATGTTGAACGCAGATTGTATGTGAGTGTAATTAAAAGAATTATGACTGAACTAGGTAATGGTTCGATTGCATAAAGGAGAAAAGTTGAGTTCACCCCGTGCTTTGTTATCTGTCTATGACAAGACTGGAATAGTTGATTTTGCGAGAAGCCTCGTTGATCTTGGCTGGGAAATAATTTCTTCTGGTGGGACAGCAAATCATTTGCTTGAATCTGGATTGGATGTAATCGAAGTTTCAGATGTTACCGGTGCACAAGAAATGCTTGATGGTCGTGTGAAAACTCTTCACCCAAAGATTCATGGTGGGATTTTGGCAGATCGCGCAAATCAAGATCATCTTGAAGAACTAGAAACTCGAGGAATTAAAACCATTGATTTGGTAGTAGTAAATCTTTACCCATTTGTTAAAGATCCGGGGATTGAATTAATAGATATAGGTGGCCCAACAATGGTCAGAGCAGCGGCGAAAAATTTTGACTCAGTTGGAGTAGTTGTAGACCCTGCAAAATATGAATCTGTGATTAGTGAAATAGGACAAGAAGGAAGTCTCTCACTAAAAACCCGTCGTGATTTAGCCAGAGACGCTTTTGCCCACACGGCAGGATACGACTCAGAGATAGTTTCATGGTTTGACCAAGGGCGAGAAGAGTTGCCTAAAAGTTTGCATTTATCGATTGAAAAAACTGGGGAACTTAGATATGGGGAAAATCCTCATCAGGTTGGAGCGAGATACCGCTTTTCAAATGCATCAAGCTGGTGGGACGATTCAACTCTTCATGGTGGGAAACCAATGTCATATTTAAACATTTTTGATACTGAAGCAGCATGGAGGATGGTTAATCAACTTGGTAATGCGCCCTCTGTAGGTAGTTGTGAAGCATGCTAATCCTTGTGGAGCAGCTACTGCGAGAACAATTGAAGAGGCATATAAAGCTGCACACGAATGTGATCCGATATCAGCATTTGGGGGAATAGTTGCTTTAAATTGTCCTGTTACTAATGAAGTGAGTGAGAAGCTAAGTGAGATTTTCACCGAAGTGGTTATAGCCCCATCGTATGAAGACAACGCGATCCAAAACCTTAAAGAAAACGCAAATTTGAGGATTATAGAAGCTAGACCTCCCACGACTTATAAATTTGATTACCGAAATGTTGATGGTGGTTTACTGGTGCAAACCTCCGATACGTATTTAGGTGACCTTTCTGAATGGGAGGTTGTAACTGAAAGGCAGCCAAATGAATCAGAATGGATTGATCTTGAATTTGCTTGGAAAATAGTTGCCAGTGTTTCATCAAATGGAATAGTTCTTTCGAAGAACAGACAAGCTGTAGGAATCGGAGTTGGTCAACCTAATAGAAGAGACGCTGCGAGAATAGCAACTGAAAAAGCAGCGGGTAGGGCTTCAGGTGGGGCATGTGCTAGTGATGCTTTTTTCCCTTTCAGAGATGGTTTGGACGCAGCGATTGAAGCTTCAGCTAGTGCAGTGATACAACCAGGTGGATCTGTAAGAGATGATGAGGTGATAGAGGCAGCAAATGAAGCGAATCTGGCAATGGTATTTACTGGGATTCGTCATTTCTGACACTAGAGGGTTTTAAACCATGTATCGTTCAACAAATGACCGCACAATTGTTAGCAGGAGCACCAGTAGCGGATTCAGTCTTAGATGACGTAAAAATCCGGACCCGTGCACTAGTAGAAAAAGGGATTAAACCCGGATTGGGAACGATCCTAGTTGGTGAAGATTCTGCAAGTGCAGGTTATGTTAGGAAAAAACATGAAACCTGTGAAGAGGTCGGTCTTGCTTCACAACACATAGAGATTTCAAGTGATTCTCCTCCGACTGCTCTGCTTGAAGCTGTAGAAAATTTTAATAATGATCCAGAAGTCCATGCTTACATCATTCAGCACCCGGTTGCAGATGGGTTTGATTTCAATACTGCTTTGTCACTAATGAATCCTGAGAAGGACGCTGATGGCCTTCACCCTGTTAATTTAGGAAAATTAGTACTTCAAGAAGAAGGTCCAGTTCCATGTACGCCTGCGGGTATACAGGCGATACTGGTTCATTATGGGATTGAGACAGCTGGAAAACATGTAGTAGTAATTGGAAGAGGACCTACGCTTGGTCGCCCAATGGCTCTATTGATGTCTTCAAAAGAGGAAGGAGCTAATGCTGCAGTGACCGTTGTCCATTCAGCAGTTCCCAATCTTTCAGAAATTACAAGTGAAGCAGATATTGTCATTGCAGCAGTAGGAATTCCTTCTTTTGTTACTCCTGAAATGATTCGACCTGGTTCAGTTGTTATTAGTGGAGGAATTTCATGGGAAGGGAAAAAACTGCTTCCTGATGTAGACGAATCTGTTGGAGAAATAGCCTCTTGGATAACTCCGAGGCTCGGTGGTGTAGGGCCTACCACAGTTGCTATGTTGCTTCGTAACACAGTGGAAGCAGCAGAACGAAAAATTCTTTAATTTTTTTTTAATTCCAACTCTTTAGATTCGAAAGAAGGTGTTGACCTCGATAAGGTCAAGGTATGGCAGAAAAAATAAAGATGGGTTCAAACGGGAACCTAGAAGTACCAGATGAACCGATTATCCCTTTTATTGAAGGTGACGGAACAGGAATTGATATTTGGCCGGCTGCACGGCATGTGTTGGATGCTGCAGCTGCTAGGCACGGTAGAAAAGTTGAATGGATGGAGGTTCTTGCTGGGCAAAAAGCTTATGACGAAACAGGTGAATGGCTTCCTCAAGAAACTATTGATGTCTTTAATGAATATTTAATCGGCATAAAAGGACCATTAACTACTCCTATTGGAGGTGGTTTTAGAAGTTTGAATGTAGCTTTGCGACAAATTCTTGATTTGTATGTTTGTTTAAGGCCAGTTAGATGGTTCCCAGGTGTGCCTTCACCAGTTAAAGCGCCTCATTTAGTAGACATGGTTATTTTTAGAGAAAACACTGAAGATATTTATGCAGGTCTTGAAGCTGAAGCATTTTCTCCAGAAGCTAAAAGGTTGAGAGAGTTACTGTCTGAGAATTTTGGTTGGGAAATCAGGGAAGATTCCGGAATTGGAATAAAACCAGTGTCTAAGACAGGATCTCAACGCCTTCAAAGAGCAGCGCTCCAGTACGCGGTTGATAGAGGAAGAAATAGAGTCCACTGGGTTCACAAAGGCAACATTATGAAATTCACAGAAGGTGCTTTTCAAAAATGGGGTTATGAACTTGTTAAAGAGGAATTTAGCGACCAGGCAGTTGCTTGGGAAGATTGCGGTGGAGATTCTGGAGACAAAATTCTTGTTCAAGATGCAATCGCCGATATTGCTTTGCAACAAGTACTTACACGTCCGGATGAATTTGATGTGATAGCGACAATGAATCTAAATGGCGACTATCTGTCTGATGCTTTAGCAGCACAGGTAGGTGGGATCGGGATAGCTCCTGGAGCTAACGCAAATTATGTAACAGGTCATGGAATTTTTGAAGCTACTCACGGAACAGCTCCAAAGTACGCTGGTCAAGACAAAGTTAATCCTTCTTCTGTTCTTCTTTCAGGAGTTCTAATGTTTGAACACATTGGCTGGAGAGATGTAGCAGATGACATAGTTAAGGCGCTTGAAGCAACAATTGCTGACAAAGTTGTGACCTATGATTTTGCACGTCAAATGGAAGGTGCAACAGAAGTTAAGTGTTCAGAATTCGCGCAAGCAATTGTCGACCGATTCTGAGTCAGAACGTACAGCCATAGAAGCTGGAGAAGCCTCCAACGAAAATGGGGTTGTAAAACGTTGGTTTAGATTAGTTTTTCGTTCTATAAAAGCTCATCCGCTACCACACATCATAGGAATTTCAGCAGGGAATCTTTTTTCTTTAGTAGTTGTAGGTTTCACAATTGTTTTAGGTCGTGTAACCGATGAGGTGATAATCCCAGGTCTAGATGGGGGTGGAGTAGAGGGACGAACAATTCTTGGCGGGTTTGTTGCAATAGTCATCGTTGGTTTTATTAGAGGTTTTTCGGTAATGCTGAGAAGGTTTTTTAACTTCACTGCAGTAGAGAAAACTAAACAAACTTGGAGACTTGGAATAATCGATAATCTTTTGGATGCTCCAAGAGCTCATTACTGGTCAAGATCTACTGGAGAACTTTTAGCAAGAGTGGATACTGATGTAGAAACAGCAACCTCAGTATTAATGCCTTTGGCTTTTTCAATATCTGTGATTTCACTAATTTTGGTTTCTTTGATAAGCCTTTTGATAATCCATCCTTTGTTCTTCGTTGTTGCATTGTTACTTTTTCCTGTACTTGCAGTGTTGCAAAGGTTTTTTGTTCGTGCTGTTGAAGATCCTGCCAGAAAAGCCCAAGCACTTATAGGAGAAGTCTCAGAAATAGCTCATGAAAGTCTCGACGGGATAATGGTTGTTAAAACAATTGGTAGACAAAATCAAGAAGTAGATCGTTTAATTAAAAGCTCAGAACGATTACGTGAAGAACGATTAAGAATTGGGTGGCAGCGATCAGTTTTTTCTCCGCTTTTATATCATCTTCCAAATTTTGGAATTCTAATTTTACTAATGGTCGGAGCTTTATTAGTCGACAACGGTTCAGCAACTGTTGGTGAAACTGTCCAAGCAATGGCTCTATTCATGATCCTTACGCTTCCAGTTCAAATATTAGGTTTTATGTTTCAAGAAATGCCTCGCTCAGTAGTTGCTATGGATCGAATAGATGAAATTTTTTCAATCGATAAAGTCGAATACCGCAAAGATGGAGAAGTTGGAAAGCCAGTAGACGTTATTTTCAACAAAGTTGGTTTCTCCTATCCCAATGAAAATGATCAACAGGTTAGACAAACTGTTTTAGAAGACTTCTCAGAAAAGATCAATGAAGGTGAATCTGTTGCTCTTGTAGGAGCTACAGGTTCTGGAAAGAGCACACTTGTAATGCTCATGTCTGGTTTAATTGAACCGACTTCAGGAAACATAACTTTAGGAAATGCAAACGTTGGTGAATTAGGTCCAGATTTTGTTTCTGATCACATTGCCTCTGTTTTTCAAGAGACATTCCTTTTTGCTTCAAGTCTCCGTGAAAATCTAACATTAGATGCAGACGTATCAGATTCAGATATTTATTCAGCACTTCAAGTTGCATCGGCTCAGGATTTTGTTTCTGAATTACCCCAAGGAATTGAAACGATCATTGGAGAACGTGGCGTAACACTCTCAGGAGGACAACGACAACGTATAGCCATCGCACGTGCCTTATTGAGGAAACCATCAGTATTGGTTTTAGATGATGCCACCTCTGCAGTCGATCCAAAAGTTGAAGCAGAAATTTTACAGAATATGAAAAAAGAAACTAATTGTTCTTTACTTGTAATTGCGCACCGTTTAGCAACAATTCGGCTAGCGGAAAGAGTTATTTTTATCGATAATGGCAGAGTTTTCGCTTCCGGTTCTCATGATGAACTATTAAAAATTGATGATTACGCCAACCTTGTAAGCGCATACGAAGATGTGACGACATGACATTTTTAGACGGGCATGATGCTATAGGAAAAGATTTCGAAAATGAGAGACAGGATTTAGATGGAATTGAAGAGGTAGGTGCTCTTAATGTTCTCAAGAGAGGTTTAAAGGCTTCTCCGGAATTAAAAGCGGGTATTTCACTAACAGCTTTAATGGCACTAGCAGTAGCAGGTGGAAAGTTATTGGTACCGCTAACAATCAAAGAAGTCCTTGATAGAGGTATTACAACCAGTGGCGTAAATGTGAAGACAGTTCTGTTTTTTTCTTTAATAGCGATGTTTCTTTCGATCGCGGGGATGGCTCTTGGCAAAGCAACCTATTATCGCTTAGCTAAAACAGCAGAAAATGTTTTAATGGGTTTACGGATACGCACATTTGAACATCTACATAAATTAAGCATCGCAGATCACGTCCAAGCCAGAAAGGGTGCTTACACCGCGAGAGTAACAAGTGATGTTGAGACCCTTACACAGTTTGCTCAATGGGGAGCTATCGCTTGGATAATTAACTCCATACAAATATTTGCAGTTTTAGTAATTATGATCGTTTACTCGTGGCATCTTTCAATAGTGACGCTTTTAGTTCATGCCCCACTTTTCCCCGTTCTCAGGTGGATGCAACGAAGACAACTGCGAGCCCATGACCGAGTTAGAAGCCGAGTGTCAGACACACTTTCAGTAGTTTCAGAATCTATTCAAGGAGTCGATGTTGTTAGATCTTATGGCTACCGCCAGAAAACAAGGTCAAAATTGCATCACGCTATTTCTGATCAATATAAAGAACAGATGGTCGCTCAAAAATATTTTTCATTTGTTCTGCCAATCACCGACATTATTGGAGTTGCTGCAATTGCAGCAGTCGTTGGTGCAGGTGTCTATTGGGGGCCAGACTGGGGGGTTACTTCAGGTGAATTGATCGCTTTTGTATTTTTGTCGAACCTTTTAGTAATGCCAATTTCAGAATTAGGTGAAGTCCTTAATCAAACTCAAACTGCACTCGCGGGTTGGTGGAAGGTTTTAGAAGTTTTAGATAAAGAAATTGAAGTTAAAGAACCTCACCAAGGTTTGGCTCTGCCTGATAGCCCACTTGACATAAAGGTTGAAGAGCTTGATTTTTCATATCGAACTGGAGGGATAGTCCTCGATGATGTAAACATTTACATACCTGCGGGGACATCAGTAGCTGTTGTCGGTGAAACAGGTTCAGGAAAGACAACTTTTGCAAAACTCCTTACCCGATTGGCTGATCCAACGAATGGAAGGATACTTGTCAACGGTCAAGATCTTAGAGAAATAGATTCCGATCATAGGCATAGAACAATAAGAATGGTTCCACAAGACGGATTTTTATTTGATACCAGCGTGATTGAAAATGTTCGCTTTGGGCGAAACGATGCTCAAATAAATGAAGCTGAGGAGGCCATTGATGATCTAGGACTATGGCCATGGATAGAACAACTACCCGAAGGTTTAGAAACACGTGTCGGTGAACGAGGTGAATCTCTTTCTGTGGGAGAAAGACAGCTGGTGGCATTAGCTAGAGCGCAAGTAGCAGACCCAGGTTTATTGATTTTAGATGAAGCTACCTCAGCGATTGATCCCGAAACGGAACAGATGTTGGAGGTTACATTAGAACGATTAGCTCAAGGTCGCACCACAGTGAGTGTGGCTCACCGCATATCAACTGCTGAACGAGCAGATTTAATTTTGGTTTTTGATAAAGGAAAGATAGTTGAAAAAGGAAAACATTCAGACTTAGTCAACTTAGAAGGGGTCTATTCGAAGCTTTATGAATCTTGGATAGGCAATACAAGAGAAGTGTGAAAAAAGTAACAAAGCGATTTGATTACGATTTTTAACACCAATTTGAGAATATAGAAAGTATTCTCAGATGAAAGTAAAAATAATTATATGGAGTAAATCTTGAACAAGAATCCAATTCGAATAGCTGTAACAGGAGCTGCTGGCCAGATTGGCTATAGTCTCGTTTTTCGCATAGCTAGCGGTCAACTTTGTGGCCCTGATCAGCCCGTCATCCTTCAACTACTAGAGATACCACCCGCTATGGGCGCATTAGAGGGGGTCGCTATGGAACTTGACGATTGCGCTTTTCCTCTATTGCAAGAAATCGAACTAGCAGATCAAGCAGAAAATGCTTTTGATGGAGCAAATATTGCTTTATTGGTTGGATCTAGACCAAGAAGCAAAGGTATGGAACGTAAAGATCTTTTAGAAGCAAATGGTGAAATTTTTACTGGCCAGGGAGAAGCATTAAATGCAAAAGCAGCAGAAGATTTACGTGTACTAGTAGTGGGGAATCCAGCAAACACTAATTGTCTAATAGCGATGAACAATGCACCTGATATACCTAATCAAAGATTTTCGGCTATGACCCGTTTAGATCACAACAGAGCCATCACTCAAGTTGCTCATAAGTTAGAAATTTCTACAAAAGAGATAACTAAAATGACTATCTGGGGTAACCATTCTGCGACGCAATATCCGGACTTATTTAATTGTAAAATTTCTGACAAATCTGTGGCTGAAGTAATAGATGACCAAAATTGGTTGGAAAACACTTTTATTCCTTCAGTTCAGCAAAGAGGAGCCGCCATTATTGAAGCACGGGGTGCTTCAAGTGCAGCTTCAGCTGCTAATGCTGCTATTGACCATGTAAGAGACTGGATAGATAGAACCTCTGAAAATGATTGGGTATCAATGGCTGTATGTTCTGACGGCAGTTATGGAGTCGAAGAGGGTCTAATTTCATCTTTTCCAGTCACGTGTTCTAATGGGGATTGGAAAATTGTTACAGGTCTTGAAATGGATGACTTTTCAAAAATGAAGGTTGAAGCTTCGGTGCAAGAATTGTCAGAAGAGCGAGACACTGTTTCTGATTTGAAACTAATTTAAAACAGTTTTATAACCAGCTAACAGGGTCACCTTTTTTAACTGAACAATCATTTATAACAGATCCTGTAATACCGCCGCGCCATTCTGGTTTTAAAGCATTACGGAGCCCTTCGGACACTTCGTTCATGAGCTTGCATGGAACCGTCTCACCTGTTACTTCAATTTTAAGTTCACCGATTTGGAGAATTTTTCCAACAGTTTCTTCGAGCTCTATTCCACTTACGATAAAATTTGCTCTTCGTTCTTTCGGGTCAACAGATTTTCCAATGCTTCCAGTTGCTGCTTCCCAACTTTCTTTTGACAGAACAGTTACTTGACGGTCTGCATGGGGTTCTTTTGCAGAGTCTTTTATTCCTTCACCTGCTTTAACTTCAGCCTCTATAAGGGAAATCATTGGGTCACCATGGGTTTTTTTCAACCAAATTTCTAGTAATTCGCCCATATATAAAAGCTACTAGCGTTTATTCGATATCGGTAATCGTGATTGCGCGGATTTCTTCAAATACGTCTTCTAAGTTTTTTAGAATTTCTGACGCTACGAAAAGCTTTCGTGGATCCCCACCTATTTGCATAGTTCCATCAATTATTTCATTTAGAGGATTTGTTCTTCCTTCGAATAAAGAGACCGCTGCCGGTCTATCCGTCTCAAACCAGACATCTGGTTCATAGTTTTTCCCAACGTAGATTTCGACTCGACCTTTATTGATATTTATTTGCCAGACAAAAATTTTCTCATCAATCACCCGATATTCGACAACAAGTTTAATATTGGCCATAGCTTCATTTAGACCCTTGTGCGATTGGGCGACCTTATTTAATTCCATTACCCATTCATGCGAGAGATATACGATTTTTTTCACTGTTTAATCTTACGCTTACTCGGAACAGACCTCCTCTGATCTTCCTAGTACTCTTAAATTATGGAAAAAATTGGAACTGGGCAAAAAACCTATGATTACGAAATTGTTAAAGGAATATGGAAACGTCTCGAGGGCCCAGAAGACGTTCTTGAGTTAATGGATAAAGGAACCGATGGAGTGATTGCTGTAATAAGAGACGCAGGCGCGACTTTCTTATCTCCTGTTTTTGATGAGTTAGCCGGAGTAATTTGCACCGGAGGCACAATCAGAAGCCATATTGGGATTGTAAGTCGCGAATTTCAAATTCCAGGATTGATAGCAGCTGAGTTTTCGCATGAACCTGAAAACGGGACTGAGATAATTCTTGATGGAACCGAAACTACAGGATCAATATATTTAATTGATTAATATGAATAAAACTACAGAAGTAAACAATTACATAAGATCAATAAACCCGGTCTCTGCTCGCCTTATGGCTGAAAGAACCGGCTATTCATCTCAATTGATCCCAGTTACTTCCTATGTAACTGTTTCGGCTATTGAAGCTTTTTTGCGATATCCAGAGGCGATAAAAGTTATTACTAAATCTATGCAACCAGAAGATATTGGTCAGGAAGCACGAAGACCAGCTTGTCAAGCTAATTCAGTTTTTCTTTGGGGAGTAGCAAATTTTTGGCTGATTGGAAGAAACATAATGTCTTTGATAGATCAGTCGATAGACGATGTTTCAAATGCATATACCGTTTTAGATTTTTGGGGACGTGTCTCTCGCTCATATCGAGGAGGCGATTTTTTACATTCCGCTGATAATAACAACAAAATAAATGTATTGGAAAGATCTCAATTAGAACTTTTTCATCAAGCCTTAAGCCCTGTTGACAGTGACCGGAAAGCTTTAATAAGACGTTTGAATGCAACTTTAATTAACTATCTTTTTTTACTTTATTTTGACACTCGAGTGGGCCATGGAGACACCGGACCATACAAACTAGAAGACGGTAGAACAATGATTGTCCGAGACTATTACAGACTCGCTAAAAGTGATTTTTGGTGGTCGGAAGTCGCTTCTGACCTACCCTATGAAAATCTGACAGCGGTTTTTGTATTAGAGCCTGAAGTGGAAGTAACGGTTACAGATTTTGGAACTTCGATCACAAAACCAGAAGATTATTTGAGTCACTTAAATTCCTTTGCGATCTTTACTAATAAAAATGGTCAACTTGAACCGATAGATGATGTTCAATTCGAAACCTTTGTTTCAAAAGTAAAACAAATCCAAAAAATTCATTATAGAAATATTGTTGACATGGATCGAGACGATCGTATTAAGTGCGGAGCCTATGTTTATTTCACTTTTTTGAGACCATTTGCACAAATAGCCGGAGTTGAACAAGAAATCGACTGGGAGTGTCCACGTGATATTTCAAAAGAGCTTTACCCTTTGGTAACTGCTGAAGTTGAACCTCCGCAACAGGATCCCAATGTTGACCCGTACCCTTACTATGAGGAGATTAATGAATGAGTGTTCCAACACCTGCTGATGAAAAACGTCATGAAAAAGGACCAGAAAGGCTTTGGAGTGAATCCTGGTATATGGACTGGTTTGATGACGAAGGCAAAAATGGAGGGTACGTGCGACTTGCTGTGTGCTCCAACCTTAATCAATGCTGGTTCTGGTGTTGCATAGTTGGTCAAGATCAGAAGCCCGTTTTTATCATTGATCATGATGCAGCGATTCCTGAACCGCCAGGATTGGAAATTAGATCTACAGGTCTATGGGCAGATCTAGCAGTTGAAAGTCCACTTGAATATTTCAGTGTTGGTATTGAAGCATTCGGAATTGTTTTAGATAACCCCATAGAAGCTTATGGAGATATGAGAGGCGAGAAGGTTCCTGTCGGAATTGACTTAGGTTGGGCCACTGATTTTCATGAAAATAAATCTGATGGATCAGAACCTTGGGCATTTCATTATGACGTAACTACCAGATATGAAATTCCTTGCAGAGTTTCAGGTGAAATACAAATCGGTGAAACAAAATCTCAAATTGACGGATGGGGTCAACGTGACCATTCATGGGCTGAAAGAGATTGGTGGGACAAAGGGTGGACTTGGTTTTCAGGACGTTTTGATGATGGGTCAAGATTTCACGCGGTTTCTGTAGAGGGACATGATTCAGGAATTGGTTATCACTCTTCTCCTGATGGACTTATTGCAGAATATAGAGTTGTATCAAATCCACAATTAGGACAAGAAGGAATACCAACAAGTGGTCATGTAACACTTGGTGAAACGATTATTGAATTTGAACCAATTGGATGGGCACCTGTTCTTTTAACAGATCCTGACAATGGTCGCATTTCACGTTTTCCACGTGGCCTAGTTTCTATACAAACTAACGATGGCCGTAAAGGGCACGCATGGATTGAGTTCAATCAACCGCAGAGATAACTAAGAATTAGTGTGTTTGGTTTTGGAAGATTTTTTAGAGATTGAATCGATTATTAGAACAAGTACGAAAGCTAACAAACCTAAAAGTAGTGGGGCAAGAAAGTTATTTGAATTCGGCCAGTCAATGTTTGTCCCTGAAAGTATTTCATTCCCATCTTCGTTAATCACGCCGACTCCATTAGGCCACGGCCATAGAACTCTAGATGACCCAAGCATCAAACCAATCAAACAGGCCAAAACCATGTCTCTGTGTTTATCCAACAAAAATTTTAAGAGGGTGGAAAAAACTGTAAGTCCAATAACCGCGCCAAGTGAAAGCATCGAAAGTTTCTCAAAGTCCTGGTTATCGATTGCAGTTAAAACAGAAGCGTAATTTCCCATTATGAGAAGCAAAAACGCACCAGAAACTCCAGGAAGTATCCATGCGCAAATAGCAATGAAACCAGAAAGAAAGAAGACCCATAAGGAAGGATTTTCAAAAGCGCTAGAGCGAAAACCTAATAGAGCGAAAAAAATAATCGCTGTAATTAATGAGATAATAATTTTTTGAAAATCTAAAGAATTCATTAATGAAAAAGCGATAAGTGCAGAGGCTGCAACTAAACCGAAAAATAAACCAGACATTGGTTCGGGGTGTTTTTCAAGCAGATCCACCATAGGTCCTGAAACTGAAACAATCGTTATTAACATCCCAGCAATAACTGGAATTAAGAATAAGAAGTTAACTTTTTTGAGTTGTTGAACAAATCCTGAAAAATCTCCCTTTAGGATTTTTCCTAAACTCAAAGCACAGTTACTTATATTTTCTAGAAGTTGCTCATATATACCAAGAACTAGAGCGATTGTTCCTCCAGACACTCCAGGCACGACATCAGCAATTCCCATAGCAATTCCTCTAAAGAGGTTGATGGCTGATTTTTTTACCTGAGAAAAAATAGAGAAAAGATTATTCATCGTTTTTAAAACTCGACAAAAAGGGTGTTAGTGATTCGAGTATTTGTTGAGGAGCTCGAATTGGTTTTCCATCGCGATTAGTGATTGCAGTTCTGACACGCTGTGTAGCTACCACTTCAGTTTCATCGAGGATTTGTTGCCACCATAAAGATGAAGCTCTACGCATTTCTAGAATTTCAGTTTCTATCGTTAGGAAAGAACCTGCTTCTACAGGTTTTAGGAACGTTGTCTCTATTTGTGACACTACGAATCTAAAGTCATTTTTTTCAAGTTCATGCAGAGCTATGCCGGCTTCTTCAAGCATTTCTATACGACCGGTTTCAAACAACTGGATATATGCAGAATGATTTAGGTGACCGTATGGGTCTAATTCGTAGAAACGAACTTTTACTTTATGACGATGTGGCACAAAGTTACGTTAGTCCGACATAGAGGTTCTGTGGCGGCGTTCTAGATAACAACAAGAATTTATAATCCTTAATTAAAAGGGTTAGTATTTTCTGCCCCATCAGCGGGAGGGATCCTGCCAGCCTTATACCAATAGACACCGCTTAATACCAGCAAACCTGGCCAGAAGACAACTGAACATATCAGGCCGATTACAAAAAATGGCCAAAACCAAGTTTTTTGGTGGTCAGGTCTTTTCCTGATGTCCCAAAGCATTTTTATCCAAAGAGCTACGCACATCAAATAGATAATTAGCACTACTCAGTTACCTCCTTACACGACAATTAGTTTCATCGTGTCATTCGATATTAACTGTAATTCAGTTAACGCTGACCAGACAGAGCACGGTTTTTGACTTTTGCTTTCATGTAGTCGCGATTCATAAAAGCAATAAAGTCAAGATTTATCTCTTTAGGGCAAGCTTCGTGGCATTCTCCATGATTTGTACATGAACCAAAAAACTCTTCCATGGTTCCAACCATCATTTCAGTTCTTTTCCACCTCTCGGGCTGACCTTGAGGTAAAGATGCCATGTGTGCAAGTTTGGCAGAAGTAAATAATTGTGCAGCTGAATTAGGACAGGCAGCTACACAGGCGCCACATCCTATGCATGCGGCTGCGTCAAAAGCTTGATCAGCAGCTTCTTTTGGAACTGGAATTAGATTCGCATCAGAAGCTGCACCAGTGTTTACAGATATGTAACCTCCTGATTCGATAATTTGATCAAAAGGAGATCTGTCCACCACTAGGTCTCGAATCACTGGAAAAGAAATTGCTCTAAAAGGCTCAATAACGATTTCGTCACCGTCAGAAAATTCGCGCATATGTAATTGGCAAGTTGTTGTTGCTTTTCTAGGACCATGAGCCTGTCCGTTAATCATCACTCCGCAAGTACCACAGATTCCTTCGCGGCAGTCACTTTCAATAGATATAGGTTCAAGTCCCTGATTGTTTAGATCTTCGTTAAGAAGATCTATCATTTCTAAAAATGAAGCTTCAGTTGTTATTTTCTGAGTGTAATTTTCGAAATAGCCCGATTTTTCAGGACCTTCTTGACGCCAAATCTTTAAGTTTACGGTGATTATTTCTGACATTTTTCTCTCACTTATAACTTCGCTGGGTAAGGGTCACATTTTCGAAATCGAGTTTTTCAACATGTCGAGTTTGTAAAGAATCTTTTCCATTCCATTCCCAAGCTGCAACATGAGCAAAATTATCGTCGTCTCTTTGAGCTTCACCTTCTGGGGTTTGGTGTTCCTCTCTAAAGTGTCCGCCGCAAGACTCTTCTCGTTTTAAAGCGTCATGCGCCATTAATTCTGCTAATTCGAAGAAATCTGAAACTCTTCCGGCTTTTTCCAAGGAAAGATTTAGAGTGTCGGCACTACCCAAAACTCGCACATCGCTATAGAACTCTTCCTTTAAAGCTCCAATTTCAGAAACTGCTTTTTCGAGACCTTCTTTATTTCTGCTCATTCCGATGTGGTCCCAAACAAGCCTGCCAAGTTCTCTATGGAAATAGTCAACTGAGCGAGTGCCGTTAATTGAAAGCCATTTTGCTGTTTCATCTTCTATAGCGCTCACAGCATTTGTGAAAACAGGGTCATCGGTGGAAACTGCTGGGTTGCCTAGTTGATCCGCTAAACCGTCACCAATTGTGTACGGAAGAACAAAATAACCATCGGCTAGACCTTGCATTAGAGCACTTGCGCCTAAACGATTCGCACCATGGTCAGAGAAGTTTGCTTCACCTATTGCGTAGAGACCAGGGATTGTGGTCATCAGGTTGTAGTCAACCCACACGCCACCCATTGTGTAATGGATCGCGGGATAAATGCGCATTGGTACTTCGTAAGGGTTTTCACCAGTAATGCTTTCGTACATGTCGAAAAGGTTTCCGTATTTTGCGGAAATGGCATCTTGGCCGTCTCTTTCAACAGCTGCAGAAAAATCTAAGTAAACCCCATTTTTTAATGGGCCCACTCCATGCCCTTGATCAACTACATTTTTAGCGTTTCGGGAAGCAACATCTCTTGGGACTAAGTTGCCGAAAGCTGGGTACCTATTTTCTAGATAGTAATCTCTTTCATTTTCGGGGATTTCGTGGGCGGGTCTTGAATCGTCGAATGCTTCCGGGACCCATATGCGTCCGTCGTTACGGAGTGATTCGGACATTAGAGTCAATTTTGATTGAAAATCATCACTGGCAGGAATGCAAGTTGGATGTATTTGCGTGTAACAGGGATTTGCGAAAAAAGCTCCACGACGGTGAGCTCTCCATGCAGCAGTGACGTTACTCATCATTGCATTAGTTGAAAGGAAATAAACATTTCCGTAACCACCAGTTGCCAAAACAACAGCATGGGCTGAATGAGGGATGACTTCACCGGAAAGCAAGTCACGTGTAACTATTCCGCAAGCTTGGCCGTCTTTGGTTACTACATCAAGTAATTCTGCACGAGTGTGTAATTCAACACTCCCTGCTGCGACTTGACGCATCATTGCTGAGTAAGCGCCTAATAGAAGTTGCTGTCCGGTCTGACCTCTTGCATAAAAAGTTCTAGAAACTTGAGCACCACCAAAAGAGCGGTTGTCTAAGAGGCCTCCATACTCTCGAGCGAAAGGAACTCCCTGAGCTGTTGCTTGGTCGATGATGTTGGTTGATACTTCTGCAAGGCGATGCACATTGGCTTCTCTAGATCTGTAGTCACCGCCTTTAATTGTGTCGTAGAAAAGTCTGTAAACAGAGTCGCCATCATTTTTATAGTTTTTTGCAGCATTGATCCCGCCCTGTGCAGCGATACTGTGCGCTCGACGAGGACTGTCATGAAAAGTAAACGCTTTGACTTTGTATCCGAGTTCCCCTAGAGAGGCAGCAGCAGATGCACCTGCTAGACCAGTACCGACAACAATAACGTCGAATTTTCTTTTGTTATTTGGGTTCACAAGGTTCATTGAGAATTTGTGATTTTCCCATTTATCTTCTAATGACCCCTGTGGCACTCGAGAATCAAGTACAGCTTTGTTTTTAGTTTCCATATTTAGTGATCCTCTAGTTGTTCTGTAAGACATGCCAAAATTTCATCAGTGTCTCCCATACTTACTTGGCATAGGCGTTCATCTTCATCTATCAGATTTGCCTGTGTCATGATTGGAAAGCTTAGATTTCCCAAAAGTATTAATCCTGCGAAACTTGCAGCAAACCCTTTTCGAAGATGGTTGTATTTTGGGTTGTTTATTCCCAAGCTTTGAAACATGGACCAAGCTCCATGAAAGATATGCCAAGCTAAAGCCATGTTTGCTATTACATAAAAAATTGCGACTGGTATTCTTGAAAGTGAAGAGTAGAGGTTGTGGTAGGGGTCACCAGGAACAAAATCATCACCTAACCACCATCCCCAAGTTAAATCTGCAAGGTGATAGACAAGAAATAAAGCAATTATCGGTCCGGTCCATCTCATCGTCCGGCTCGCATAACTTGCAGCTATGTATTCTCTTCCACCTTCATATTTCTTTTCCCCGCCTGTAAGAGAAGCATTCTGACTGGATTTTCTACTCATTTCTTTCAAAGTGATAGCTGAATGGAGATGCAGCGCAAACATCACCATCAGACCCAGTCTCAATAACCAAAGGACTAGTGATCTTGGGAGTATCCCGCTACCAAGGTTTCTAAGAGCTTCTGCGTACTCATGCATTTTCGCAGGGCCTTCATAAACGTGAAGATTTCCGATCATATGAATTAAAGCGAAACCTAAAAGACCTATACCAGTTGCAGCCATAACCCATTTTCTGCCAACAGCAGTCTGATAAAGATTTAAAGGAAAAGGCCATTCGCGGCGGCGTTCGCGAATCGGTTTCACTCTGTATCGTTGACTAGTTGTTTGGTTCATAGTGTCTCCGGACCCAAGCCGGTTTATCTGGGCAAAGCAACATCATAAACGCTACCTGAGAGTACCTCGCAGTGCATCGATCCATGCAAAAGGTCACATTATAGTTTTTTCTTACAACAGGCTTAGTTGAAAAAATGTTTTGAATCAAAGAAAGATTCACATAAAAAATTTATATTCAAATGGTTTTGGTATTTAAATGACGCAAAAGGATCGCTAGGGTGCCGCCATGGGTAATTTGTTTTCAAAAAATAGGAAAATGCAAATACCATCCACTTTAGGTGAACTCAAATCTAGTGGTTGGGAATCAGTTCCAGTAAAAGAAGAACTTAGAAGAAATCTGGTTGAAAGAATTCGGAACGGTGATTCATTATTTTCAGGAGTGCATGGCTACGAAGAGACTGTTATGCCGCAATTAGAAAATGCGATACTTGCGGGGCATGATGTAATTTTTCTTGGAGAAAGAGGACAAGCCAAGACTCGTTTGATACGAGGATTAATTGAATTACTAGATGAGTGGATGCCAATAGTCAAAGGGTCAGAAATAAATGATGACCCTTATTCACCGGTATCTAAACACGCTAAAGATTTAGTAAATGAATTAGGACTAAGTACTCCCATCGAATGGGTGCACAGGGATGTTCGTTACGGAGAAAAATTAGCAACTCCTGATACTTCAATAGCTGATCTGATTGGTGAAGTAGACCCGATCAAAGTTGCTGAAGGTAGATACCTTTCAGACGAATTAACTCTTCACTATGGATTGGTGCCACGAACAAATCGAGGACTATTTGCGATTAATGAGCTTCCAGATCTAGCGGAAAGAATCCAAGTGGGGCTTTTAAACGTTTTAGAAGAAAGAGACGTCCAAATAAGAGGTTACAAAATCAGACTTCCTCTCGACGTTATTTTATTCGCGTCAGCCAATCCTGAGGATTACACCAATCGAGGTCGGATAATCACACCCCTTAAAGATCGTTTTGGTTCGCAGATCAGAACTCATTATCCAATTGAACCGGAAATTGAAATGGACATAGTTGAACAAGAAGCATCTATTCCATCAGTTGGGGAACTGGAAGTGAATGTTCCAGATTTCATGACCAGAGTGATAGCAGTTTTGACGCACGAAGCACGTAACAGCCCTCATCTGAATCAAAGATCTGGGGTGTCAGTTCGAATGAGCGTGACCAATCAAGAAGCAATGGTTGCTAATTCTGTTAGACGTGCATTGCGGAACAAAGAGAAAGAAGCTGTTCCGAGGATTTCCGATTTGAACGCTTTGATTGCTGCAACTGCCGGCAAAGTAGAAATTGAAAGTCTTGATGAAGATCGTGATTCTGAAATTGTTAATCAGTTATTAAACGAAGCTGTATTGAATGTTTTCCGAAGTATTGTTCCTGCCGAATTGCATCAGCCAATAGTTGAAGCTTTTGAAAATTTGGAAGGAATTTCAACTGGTGAAGACGTCGTATCAGATGACTATGAGAATGTAGTGAATTCTGACCTCCCTGCTCTTAAACCAGCCGTTCAAGCAGTTTTAGAAGGTAGCACTTCGAATGGCTCAGCGATGACAGCCAGCGCTGTTGAGCTGATCCTTGAAGGGCTTCATTTGTCTAAGAGATTAAATAAATATGCTTCGGGTGCTAGGGCGAGTTACGCCGCACGAAAGTAAATTTTTCCCGAATTAATTTCGAGTCATAACCCCGTTATCGAAGACAACTCTGTCACCAACACGTGTTTGAAATAAAACTTGATCCGATTCTTCCCAAGCGTGGACTTCTAACACCTCACCAGGCATCACAGGTGATTTGAACCTTCCGCCCATGCTTCCAAACTGTGCAGGGTCAGAGCCGCATACGGCATGTAATAAGGCACGTCCGGTAAAACCATATGTACAAAGCCCATGAAGTATCGGCTTGTCAAACCCTGCTGCTGAAGCGAATGAGGGGTCCGAATGCAGAGGATTACGGTCACCGTTTAATCTATAAAGAAGAGCTTGATCATTTCTTGTTTCATATGAGACCGTATGATCAGCTTCACGATCTGGCAGATTCCATTCAGTTGTGGGGCCGCGATCTCCGCCCCATCCTCCTTCGCCACCGATGAACAAACCCGATTTTGTGCTCCACATAGGGTTTCCGTCAGTGTCTGCTACATCTGTTTCTAGGTAGACAAGCGCAGCTTTGCCTTTGTCATAAATAGGACCAATTTTTCCAGTTGATACTGCTGTTCCAGCAGCTGGAAGAGGCTGATGCAAGGTGATTGCCTGCTCGGCGTGAAGAAGATTGACTGGGTTGAAGTCACCAAAACTAGGAGTACTTCCACCTCCCATAACTACAACTTGGGTAGGGAAAGCTACCTGATTTATACCGTTACTGTTTTCAGTTGTGAACTCAAGTTCGAAACCTGTTGGATCGGAGACCCCAGCTCCCACACCAAGCGCGTACAACAAACTGTCTTTTGAAGTCCATGAAAACTCTGCAGGTTCTCCTATGGATCCCGAAGCATCTGGATTAATTGGCATTTGTTCCCTCCTACTTTCTAAATATGAATCTATGCAATTGAAAGCTCATAGCCAACAAAGGTGGTAAATAAGAAAACAAGTTGCCTCGATTAGAGTGTTTTCATAATGAATTTGTCTCCGAAACTGATCGACGAAAGCTCTTTAAGAGAATGGTTCAACGCGCAAGGGCTCGGACGAGGTGAAGAGATTTCTTTTGAACGTGTAAAAGCTGGTGAATCAAATGAAGTTTTTATAGTTAAACGCTCTAACGATTTCTGGGTCCTGAGAAGGCCATCATTAGTTCCTTTGTCTTTCGATGGTTCAAACAGGATTATGGAAAGAGAATTCAGATTTCAATCTGCCCTAGAGGGGACAAAAGTCCCTCATGCAAAAGCGATTTCTTTATGTACTGATATTTCAGTAACAGGTTCTTTTTTCTATGTGATGGAATGGGTAGACGGTCTAGTTCCTTCTGATCCAATTCCTGAAGAATTGGGCGGCATGGATTCGTATCATGACATTGCTATTCAACTTCTTAAAGCATTGGGAGAATTGGCGTCAATTGACTATCAGAGTGCTGGCTTATCAGATTTAGGACGTCCCGAAGGTTTTCTAGAAAGACAAGTAGGACGATGGAAAGGTCAACTCGACTCATACCAAAACAGGGAAATACCTGGAATAGAAGCTGTTGCGAAATGGTTAGATGAGAATACGCCAAAACGTTCAACAACAGGGATAATGCATGGCGATTACAACTTTCATAACATGCTTTTTTCCAAAGAAAAAAAACCTAGTTTATTAGCTGTTTTAGATTGGGAAAATGCAACCATAGGAGACCCCCTCATGGATTTGGGGTATTTAATGGGAACACTAAATTTTGAAAATAAGAACATGCCTGATAGATCACAAGCGGTTTCTTTATGGGCGGACCGGTCGGGAATCAAACCGGAATCACTCGGCTGGTACGTTGTGATGAGTAAGTTCAAACTTGCCTGCATGTTAGAAGGCGTCTATGTACGCCAAGTTGAAGACACAACCAGAAAAACGACACCCTTTTTAGGTGAAATGGTAGTTAGTCTCATCGATCAAGCAATTCAGTTCATTCCAGAAGCTTCAGACTGGTAAAAATCAGATTTGAAGAATAATAAATAAAAATTTCTTTAATAAAAGGTTTCGTTTTGATCCTCTTTGATGAAATTAATTTCATCTATTAGCTATTAATGAATTCATCAAGGTAAGTTTTCACAAAAGATTAGTAGGCGAGGCTGGGAGGTTTAATGGACAACAATGATAAAAATCTGTCCGGTTCTCGTCGTTTTACTTACTCGAGGTGGGACGGAACCCAACGAATATCAGAATTAGATGCCAATTCTTTAATGGAAGCTCTGGGAGATGAGCTTATTGAAAACGGAGATCCTAATTCAGCTTTACGAAGGTTGATGCAAAGAGGTTTGGATTTTGACGGTGGACATTTAGAAGGCTTGAGAGAAATACTTCAAAAGTTACGTCAGAAGAGACAAGAAACCATTGAACAGCACAATTTGGGTGGTGTTTATGACGAAATTAATGAAGCTCTAGAACAAGTAATGGCAACCGAGCGGGAATCGTTAGATGCAGTAGAAAATAGATTTAGAGATGATGAGCGACAAGAAGAAATCAACAAAGAAGCTCTGCAAGCTAGACGTGATGAACTCGACATGTTGGAGCATGAAAACCTAGCGAGTCGAGTAAAAGGTTTAACCGACTACGACTTTACTTCGAATGCTGCAGCTCAAAGATTTGAAGAACTCGTCGAGGATTTACGTGAACAGTTGATGCAACAAGCGATTGATCAAATGGCCGGTGAAATGAAAAACATGAGTTCGGAAGACATGTCAAGGATGAAAGATATGTTGTCTGCTTTGAATCAGATGCTGAATGAACATCAACAAGGTGAAAATTCAGATTTTGAAAAATTTATGGAAGAGTATGGTGATTTTTTTCCTGAAAACCCTCAAAGTCTTGAAGAACTTTTAGAAGTCATGGCTCAAAGAATGGCGACTATGGCTCAGATTTTAAATTCTATGACCCCCGAACAAAGAGCACAGTTAGAAGAACTTTCAGAACAGCTTCTAGAAGATATGGATTTGCGTTGGCAAATGGATCAATTGTCAGAGAATCTGAGAGAAGCTTTTCCGAAAATGGGGTGGGAGCAATCAGTTGAATTCCAAGGAGATGATTCTTTGAATCTCCCAGAAGCAATTCAGACTTTCGAAGATCTTGCAGATTTAGATCGGTTGGATCAAATGTTGCGAAACGTTTCAAATCCTGGAGCGTTATCAGAGGTAGATACCGAAAAAGTAAGAGAACTTCTAGGTGACGAATCAGCCGATAGTCTTGAGCGACTCGCTGAAATGAGCAAGATGCTTGAAGAAGCAGGATTGGTTGAAAACAAAGATGGTCAACTTAGTTTGACTCCGAAAGCAATTAGAAAGTTAGGCCAAAATGCTTTAGGAGATCTTTACAGGCAGCTTTCAAAAGATCGTGCTGGTAGGCACAATGCTGAAAAAACTGGTGCGGGTCACGAACGAGACTACGCAACGAAGAGCTACGAGTTTGGTGATCCTTTCAATTTGAATATTGAACGAACAGTTAGAAACGGACTTGTTCGTAATGGTTCAGGAACACCTGTCGATATTAAACCTGAGGATTTCGAGATTGAACGCACAGAGGCAACTGTTCAAGCTTCAACAGTTTTGATGCTTGATTTGTCGCTTTCAATGCCGATGCGTGACAATTTTTTACCTGCAAAGAAAGTGGCAATGGCTCTTAATTCTTTGATATCTGGTCAATTTCCTAGAGATTTTTTAGGTGTAGTTACTTTTAGCGAAATTGCTAGAGAGATACGACCGGAAAAACTTCCAGAAGTTTCTTGGGATTATGTTTATGGAACGAATATGCAGCACGGTTTAGCGCTCTCTAGGAAGATGCTGGCGAAAGAGAGCGGGACTAAACAAATAATTATGGTCACAGATGGAGAGCCAACAGCTCATATAACTGAAGATGGTTTCCCTTTTTTCAATTATCCGCCTTCCTCTGAAACAATAGAGAAAACTCTTTTAGAAGTTAAACGTTGCACACGTGATGATATTCGAATAAATATTTTTGTTTTAGATGCGACTCCGTATCTAATACGTTTCATTGAGCACGTAACCAAAATGAACGGTGGGAGAGCGTTTTTTACTACCAATCAGAGTTTGGGAGACTATCTACTCGTTGATTTTGTCGAGCAACGTCGAACATTTACCTCTTCAAGGTAAAACCAAAAACCTACATTTTCAGTAATTTTTTTGTTTTTTATCTTCGCGGTATTGCTTTTTCACTAATAACAATGGTGTAATTACATCATGGGAATCTATGCGAAAGCTGATCTAGATACGTCATGGCAAGATGAGGCAAATTGCCTTGGTGTTGATCCTGACTTGTTTTTTCCTGAAAGAGGAGCAAGTACTCGCGAAGCCAAAGAAGTATGTCAAGGGTGCGTAGTAAAAGATGATTGTCTTGAGTTTGCATTACAGAATGGCGAAAAGTTTGGTATTTGGGGTGGAATGAGCGAAAGAGAAAGACGTCGAATTAGACGCCAGCGTGCTCTTGAAAGAGCTGCTATTGCTGAACGCACCGCAGAAATTGAAAGATTAGCTGATCATCGAAGTGCTTAAGCACGCCGCCTAGAGCTATACGCGGCTAACCTTTAATTATGAACACACTTGCGTTTTTAAGCAGCAACGAATTAATCATCGTTGCAATTGTGGCAGTCGTTCTTTTTGGCGGCAGTCAACTTCCGAAACTGGCCCGAAACCTTGGACGCGCACAACGTGAGCTCCAGGAAGGAATGGCTGAAGGTTCCAAGGAAGATACTGACGAGACCGAAAATAAAGACGAATCGTCTTAACAAAAGAATTTATATTCTCCTGAAGTGTTCTTATCGGTAAACTTTTGCCTACGACTAAATAAGGGAAAGATGCTCTCATGAGTGACATCAGCGAAGATCAAGTTCAGCAAGCTCCAGTAGGAGAAGTTCAAGTAATTTATCTTGGGCCAGCCGCTCCTCACTGGGAGGTACGATCTGGGTTTGGTGATCCAAAACTTGTTGAATCTTTCCAAGATCGCATTAGCGCCCGTCTTATGCTTCTTCCTCCGCATGACCCTCAATTCAGACGGAATCGTGAACGGATAAACCGTGACGCGGAACGTGAAAATGTTCTAATCACATGGGATTTGGGTTATGTAGAGGAAGAAGAGACAGAAGGACAATAAATATTTTTTAAGCCGCTGGTAAAAGTTCCCGGCGTTCTTTTCTAATTCTGCGACGTTGCCTTTCAGAACAACCACCCCAAACACCGTGATTAATTCGATAGGTCAATGCGTAATCCAAACACAGGCTTGCTACAGGGCATCCATTGCATATGCTTTTTGCTATTTCAACGCCTACCCCATCACTTGGAAAGAAAGCATCAGGATTAGTATCCGCACAGTTACCTTTTGACATCCATTTTGTATTCATTAATTAATCTCCTAGTTTCGCTTGCAGAACCATTTCTCTCACAAACGACATAAAACTGGCGTAAAATCTCAATTTTTTTTAGAATTTAAAAATGAAAGAGTCACTGTTTTATTTCTAATTTTGTGTATTGTTTCCTTGAAAGCTATGTATTCCATTGAGTTTTTTAAAGGTTAAAATTGAGTTCTTCTCCCTCCGCGTTCTCAGATAGATCTTTAGATAAGAGGCAAGTTCCAACTCTTCTAAGAGCATTTTTAGTACTAGCACTTCTTTATTTATTTCTAACAGGCGTTGAGTTATTAGGTGGAGGTTTCAAAAGCTTAGGAAAAGACTTGGTTGATGGCCTTTTTGAAGGCGTATCAAATCCTATAGGTGGACTTTTTGTCGGATTACTGGCAACAGTTTTAGTTCAATCCTCCTCGGTATCAACATCGGTAATAGTTGGGCTAGTAGCAGCTGGTGTCGTCACCACCGGCGACGCGGTGCCAATGATCATGGGAGCAAATTTAGGAACAACAGTCACAAACACTTTGGCTTCACTTGGACACGTAAGGCACGACATCGAATTTAAACGTGCTTTCGCTGCCGCAACTGTGCACGATTTTTTCAATATTTTAGCAGTTCTAGTTTTTCTGCCCATTGAATTAATAACTGGCTATTTGTCTTCTTCGGCAAGATGGTTAACAGATACTCTCATTGGTTCGTCAGGAAGCGATTTTAAAAGTCCACTAAAAGAGGCTGTAAAAATGCCTGCGAAATGGGTAAAAGAACTTTTATCTAATCTTGGAGCCAATGGAGATATTAAGGGTGGCTTGATGATCGTAATCGGTTTAGCGTTCATCTTTATTTCTTTGGCATACATAACTAAAAATATGCGTCTTCTCGTCGCGGACCGTGTGGAAACTGCGATTAATCACGCTTTGGGTGCGGGTTCAGGAATAGTTGCAATATTAATTGGAGCTGTTATCACAGTTTCAGTTCAGTCTTCTTCTATAACCACTTCAGTTCTTGTTCCACTTGCAGCTTCAGGAGTTTTAACGCTCGGAAATATTTATCCGGTTACCTTAGGAGCAAATATAGGCACCACAGTTACTGCTCTTTTAGCATCATTGGCCACCGGTAGCCCGGCGGCGGTAACTGTGGCAATTGTTCATACCTTGTTTAATATCAGCGGAATTCTTGTCTTTTATCCGATAAAAAAATTAAGAGAAATACCCATACATATGGCTAACAGGCTCTCAAATGTTGCCGCTGAACGCCGTTCTTTAGCTATTGCATACACGCTCACGGCCTTTGTAATTGTGCCGCTTTTAGGGGTTTTGATACTTAGATAAAAGCATATTAAGAACACTTAAAAAATTAGAAGTAAACTTCATATGAACATAGGAGAATAATTATGGTAATGAGTTTCTTTCGCCGCCCAGAAGAAAGCGGACTCGAAAACATAGAATCGCAAGTTCAACGCATGGTTAACGATGCACGGCATACTTTTGATCTCGCGCTTAGCGCCGTGACGGGTGGAGCCGTTGAAACAGTAGCCGATGAAATAAGAGAAACAGATCGACAAATAAACGCTACTGAAGTCGAGATTCGACGAGCTTTATTAGTTCACGCTTCTGTCCATGGAGGAATCGACACTCCAGAAGTTCTTGCTTTCATGAACATGATCAAAGATCTGGAACGTATCGGTGATTACAACAAAAACATTTTTGATTTAGCTGAAGAAGGAGTTTCGTTCACAGAATCGCCTGAAATTGAAACGATCCTCTCATTACGAGACGAAGTCTCATCAAGGATTTCTCTGATGGGTGAAATTCTAAGTATGCGAGATGAAGAAAGAGCACGTACATACATTGAGCGTGGAGATGAAATGAGAAAAGATTTCGATCGACGCGTCAATGAACTTCTTCATTCAACAGAGGAGGCCGTTACAGCCGTTCCTAGAGCTCTTCTTTTTCGTTTTCTTAAAAGAGTAAGTGCTCATTCATCAAATGTTGTTTCAGCAGTAGTCATGCCCGTAGATCAACTCGACTATTATGACGAATCAGAAGATACGAGAAATTAAAAATACCGTTAGCAGTTTCTTAAAAAGCTGATGAAGACGTTTGAAAATTTATGATCTAAATTGATTTGTGCTTTATTATTTAGAAGTATGAGAAGTATCGATCAACTAGATGAAGTGCTTAATTGAAATTTCTTATTACAAACGATGACGGAATTGATTCAAAAGGCTTATACGCGCTAGCACAAACAGTTGCAGAACTAGGACACGAAGCCGTGGTAGCCGCACCTTCAAAAAACATGAGTGGTGTTTCAGCTTCGCTCATGCCATTCGATGACCATGACAGAGTAGCAGTAGAAGAATTAGAAATCCCAGACCTTGAAGGCATCAAATCATTTTCAGTAGGCGCACCCCCCGCCCTAATTGTCATGCTCTCGATGCTCGGAGGTTTTGGAGACCCACCTGACATGGTTGCTTCAGGAGTTAATCTAGGTCCAAATACAGGCCGGTCAACTTTGTTTTCAGGAACAATCGCAGCTGTAAAAACGGCAGCAAGATTTGACCGTTCAGGAATAGCCGTGAGCATCAATTACCATCCCTCTATTGACACACACGAATATTGGGAGACCGCGAAGGAAATGACAGCCCAACCTCTCCAATGGTTAACTTCAGCTCCAAATGCAACAATGCTAAATTTGAACATTCCAAACAAACCCTTAAAAGAAGTCCTTGGGTTCCGCCAAGCCGATTTAGCGCACATAGGAAGAGTTCAAACAGTAATAACTTCTAAAGACTCAACCGGCATAGACATAGAACTCGAACCATGTAACGACCCAGTACCTGAAGGAACAGATTCAGCTCTTTTAGAAAAAGACTACGCAACAGCTACAACACTAGAACCAGCCAAAGAAGCAGATATAGGTCTACCAACTGAACAATGGGAATAGTCCTATACCTAGTGGAAGATTTACTTACTCAAATTGACGTAACCTGAAACTGTGAGCGTCAAGGAAACAAAACCCCCCCTCAGCCCATTTACAAGAATGGCCGTCACACACCTCTCAAGTGCAGCCGCAGACGCAATGATCGCAGTGGCGCTAGCAGGTTCACTCTTTTTTCTTGACCCAGACTCAGCAAGACCAAAAATAGCCCTGTATCTCCTTTTAACCATCGCACCATTCGCAATCGTCACTCCACTCATAGGCCCTTTCATGGACCGAATCGCTGGCGGTCGAAGAACAATGATTCTCATAACACTGCTCGCACGCGCAACTCTGGCAACACTTCTTGCCCTGTACATCGAAAGTCTCGCCCTTTTCCCAATCGCTTTCGGAATTCTCGTATTTCAAAAAGCCTATTCAGTAGCGAAAAGCGCTGTGGTCCCAAAATTAGTGAGTTCAGAAAGAGATCTAGTAGAAGCGAATTCTAAACTGGCGCTCCTAAGCGCAGTCGGAAGTTTTCTCGGAGCCTCAATCGGAGGGCTAGCTCTCCTAATAGGTTCATCCTGGCCTGCGAAAATTGCAGTAATAGGATTCACACTGACTTTAGTCTTAGCAGTTCAAATCCCTAAAATCACTGTTGCAACCACACCAGCAACACAAGGAGAAAAAACAGAGTTACGTTCATCAGGAATAATAAACGCAGCTGCAGCAATGGCAGTTCTAAGAGCCGCTGTAGGTTTTATGACTTTTTTGCTCGCATTTGAATTTAGAGGTGGAGAAGAAGGCGTAGCAATGGAAGGAACAGGCCGTGCGTTAGGTGTAGCTACTGGAGTGATAAGGGATCAAGACATTCTTGGAACCCCTGGAGCTCCGGTGTGGCATTATGGCGCTGTTCTCGCATGCGCAAGTGGGGGAGCTTTAATTGGTGCACGCGTAGCACCACGTTTAAGAAAGCTTATGGTTGAAGAAAGAATTATTTCAGGTGTCCTATTTATAGCTTTCGCAGGAATAGTATCTGCATCTTGGCTTCCAACAATTTTAGGAGCCATGGTTGTCTCTTTGCTTTTGGCTGGGTCTGCGGGATCCGCAAAATTAGCATTTGATTCTCTAGTCCAAAGAGACGCACCGGATGTAAACCATGGAAGATCCTTCGCTCTTTTCGAAGGAAGGTTCCAACTTAGTTGGGCATTCGGATCACTAATAGCTTTAGTAATTGCGATGC